>BNJV01000080.1_pt1 | contig 95596 bp, 95 predicted proteins | sample 8540591 | NCBI WGS metagenome assembly BNJV01 (sample SAMD00202457, study PRJDB9452) | human saliva metagenome | host: Homo sapiens | reverse complement strand
ACTGTCAATTGTATGGGATAGTAGTTTGCCCAATGAATTTTTGAAAAATTTTGAAAAATTATAGGAGATAAAAAAGAATCTTGACATTATTAGTTTCTTGCATTATAATGAGATTACGTACCGTTAGTATGTTAGAAAGGAGTTATAATGGCAAGGAATAGAAACTCACATGAAACTAGAAAAAAATATTAGAAGTTTCGAAAGATTTATTTTTTTAGAAAAAGGATTTGATAATACTTCAATACAAGATATAATCGATGGGTTAGGTGGATTGACGAAAAGGTGTTATTTATCATCATTTCGAGTCTAAAGATGAAATATTGCAATCAATCATTAGCGAAAAATAATCAAGAAATTTTTAAATTACAATTGGAGAGGCGATACTGCATTAGAAAAAAATACAAAATTCTTTTGATGGATGCGTTCTCTAATTTAGAACAACAAAGATTAGTATACTCTGTCTCAATTATGCTAAGAAGTCCACGTTTGTTAGGAGAGCAGTATTTAAGTTTATTTTCTGATTTTTTTACCAGGGATTAGAGAAAAAAGTTTTCGAAGGTGTTAAAGATAAATCAATTAAAACAGAATATCCTGAAGAGCTAGCTGATTTGATTGTTTTAACTTTGAATATTTGGATTGGGTTCCAAATTTCTATTTATTCAGTAGAAGAATTAAAGAGTAAAATGAAGTTCATTAAACTAACTTTTGAAGGTTTGGGAGTGCAGTTGATTACTGATGAAATGATGGAAGTAATTTTCCAATTATTTGATCACTTAAAAGGTGTCAAATAAATTTTTAAGTATTGATATTTTTTTAAAAAAATACCATACTCTAGATATGGTATTAAAAAAATTCCATTATACATACCTTTAGTATGTTTGTTTTTGAATTTTAACATACCGTAAGTATGTAAGGTGCTTTTTGAATAGTGTAATTAATATTAACAAAATTTTTTTGGAGGAAAAAAATCTATGTTGTCGCTTATTAAAAATTGAATTAAATAAAGTTTCAAAATCTAAATTATTTTTTTGCTTGGTTGGGTACTATATTTATAGTATTAGGTATTACAGGAATTATAATCATGGGGTTAGGTACAGATAATAAACTGGGAGAATTTGTTGGACAGAGTACCAATAATATTAGAATTACTGATAAATGGGGAAGTTGGGCAATTGCAACATCATTGTTTGCATCTTTATTTACCAAAGCAGCATTTTTGATTTTTGAATCTTATTTATTGTCTATGATTATTATTGACGAATTTAAACGCAGAACAATTTTTTTCAGCTGTTTTCCTACCCTGTTTCTAAAAATAAAGTTACTATGGGGAAAAAGTGCTTACAGTAATTCTGATATCATTTATTGCTCATTTTACTGCACATTTAGTTATTCAATTATTAATTAAATTAGTAGCAGTTTTAACTGAATCAAATTATATCCCAATAGCTAATCAAATGATTAACTTAGCTGGAATTACGGTTGGAACAGTATTAATCGGAATACTACCTTTTTGTTTTAGGTATGATTAGGCATTCAATAGCTATAACAATGCTTTCAGGACTTGGTTTAGCAGCGTTACTTTCGAATGTAAGTTCAGGTAGTTTAACTAATAATTTTTGTTGATAACTTATTCTTCTTAATATTTACTAGTTTCATAAGTTTAATGATTGTTTCATTTTTCAATTTATACTATTTCAAGAAAAGATATTAATATCAAGTAGTATAGCTAAATTTAATGGAAGGAAAGTGCTAATTTTGTGATGATTTATTTAAACGAAGAGGCTGTATAAGTTGGTATTTATGCTCCTGAAGAAAAAAATTCTTGCATTTAAAGCTAGATATAGAAAGAGAGATAGAAATGGGAAATATTGTTGAAATAAAAGAACTTTTTAAAACTATTGCTAAGGAAGAAATTTTAAGTGGTATTAACCTGCGAATTTCTGAAGGAGAAATCTATGGATTTTTAGGACCAAATGGTGCAGGGAAAACAACTTTAATGAAATGCATGTTATCCTTATCGACTATTACATCTGGTAGTATTGAAATCTTTGGAAAAAATTTACAAGATCACAGAGAAGAGATTCTAAGTCAGATTGGAAGTATTATTGAAACACCAATTTTTTACGAAAACCTCACAGCAAAAGAAATTTTGGAAATTCACGCTCAGTATATGGGGAAAAATATTATTGAATCAGATATAATAAGAGCCTTTAAGAATGGTCGGATTAAAGAATACGACTAAAAAAGTAAAAGAGTTTTCGTTAGGAATGAGGCAAAGGCTTGGTTTAGCTCGGGCTTTCCTAACAAAACCTAAATTGTTAATTTTAGATGAGCCAATCAATGGTTTAGATCCAATAGGAATTCAAGAAATTCGAAATCTTTTGTTGTCTCTTTCTAAGGAGCATGGAATTACAATACTAATATCGAGTCATATATTATCGGAAATTTCACAGATAGCAGATAAGATTGGTGTTATCAAAAATGGAGAAATGCTAGAACAGGTCTCTATGAAAGAGCTTAGGAGAGAGAATATTGACTTAGAAGAATATTTTATGTCACATTTTCTAAAATGAAATTTAAGAATTATGAGGTAGATTAGGAATGAAACAATTGACAAAGTACCATAAGAAGTCTTTTTTTATACTTTCATGATTTTTTTAATATACTAGTTCCTTTAACTAATATTGCTTTTTGCTTATTCTATTAAAAATTATAATTGATAGTGGGATGTCCCAAAAATAGGGAAGCTCTAACCCAAGCGATACTAATAGGCGCTATCGTAATATTTATCTATGCCAGTCTTAATTTGATATCCCTTCGATTAAGAAATAAACTTGTTAGGCAGATTATGTCAAGATACAAAAAAATAAGGTGTTTAAATCTATTTTTAGATAGGGATTATAGAGAATTTTCTAAGGAAAAAAATCAGGGAAATTTATTTCAATATTAACTGAGAACATGAAGAAAATTGAGCAGGATTATTTGCACCAGTATTTTAATATTTCAAAAAAATATTTCCTTAATGATTTTCTCACTAGTAGCCATGTTTACAGGTAATTGGTTTTTGACCTTATTAGTTATCATTGCTAGCATGATTCCTATGATGATTTCAGGATTTATTGGACAAAAATCAGCCTCTCTACAAAATAGTTCTATGATAGCCGATCAGAAATATTTAGCTAAGGTTAAAGATATTTTAGCAGGGTTTCTAGTTATAAAGAGTTTTAATGTGAAAGAGGCTATCCGTCAAGATTACAAAAACGAAAGCGAAAAATTGGATGAGATATATTTCATCAAAGGGAAATTTGATATTTTAGCTAATGTTATTTCTCAACTTTCAGGGATGATTGTTTTTTTAGTAGCTTTTTGGTGGAGGAATGTATCTGGTCTTCGGTGGGCATACCACAATTGGGAGTGTTACAGCTATTGTTCAACTAGTCAATTTTGTAGTAATGCCACTAAATGAAATTGGTATGGGAATGAGTAAATTCCGTGAAGGTCAGGCAACACTAGATGCATTTGATGTAAAAGATGTAACAGAACTTCAGACTGGTGAAACGAAAGAATATTTCGATGATGTTATTTCTTTTTCAAATATAGACTTTTCTTACCCTAATGCTGAGGAAAAGATTTTTAATAATTTATCTTTGCAGATCAAAAAGGGGGAAAAAATTGCAATAGTAGGTATGTCAGGCAGTGGAAAATCAACTTTACTCAATCTATTACTGCGTTTCTATGATGTAACAAGTGGGTATATCTCAATTGATAATCAAGATTTGCAAGCTATTTCAGCAGAGAGCCTTTATAACTTAATGACTATTGTTCAGCAAGATGTTTATATCTTTGATGATACTTTAAAAAGCAAATATTACCCTTAGTCAATCCTTTACTGAAGATGATATAAAAAAAGCTGTACAGCAGTCTGGTTTAGAAAGTTATATTTTAGAAAATGAATTAGGTCTACAAACTTTATGTGGCGAGAATGGATCAAATCTATCTGGGGGAGAAAGACAGAGACTTAGTATTGCGCGTGCTTTAATTCGAAAAACACCAATCTTATTATTAGATGAGGCTACCTCGTCTTTAGATAATAAAGTTACTACTGAAATTGAAAAATTCAATTTTTAGAAATTCAAGATTTGACGGTTCTTGTTGTTACGCATAAATTAAATAAGAGCATGTTGAAAAAAATATAATAGAATTCTTTTTATGAAAAAAATGGAGTTATTGTTGAAGATGGTTCTTTTTGATAACTTGATGGATAGGAAAGGTGAATTTTATAAATTAGTTGAGTTGAGTGTGTAATGCTACCACAATAAAAAGAGGATGAAAAATCTTTAATCTCAAGTTGTTTTTTTCAATAATATTATGATTATGGTTGTATAAACAAAGGGAATTTGAGAATTAAAAAAGTGACTAAAAAGAAGGCTAAATAATATTAATCTGTAAAATACAACTCATCGAATATGATTAAATGGTAAATATCAATTAAATTGAAAAATTTTATAGTGTTATAATATAATTAAACCATAAGAGCAAGAAGGTTGTGATTGAAAAAAATAATCTTAGTATAGCTTATCTCTGACAAATATTTAGATTTTAGAGCTGTTTAATTTTAAGCAGTCATTATTTTTAAACGTTAGGGGCTTCAAAGGAGAATATTTAAAATGAAACATTTTTTTGCAGGAATTGGTGAGATAAGATTTAGTAGTTATCTATTGTCTCTATGTGTAGGACTAGCCCCTCTTTTTCATATCTATGTAATAGGCTCTGAAATGAATTTTTGTGAAAAATAGTGTTATCTATTTCGGGAGTCATATTTGTAGGTATTTTTAACTATTGCTCGAATTTATAGAAGATTTTTTTCTATAATTCACTAGAATAGTATGGGTTAGTTAATCCATTAGAACTATTATTCTTTGTGGTACTATATTACTTTTTAAGTTTTTTTACATTAAACAACCGAATGAAGTGAAACTTGTTTATCTTAGAAAGGAAAAACTCTCAAATTGTCCTACAAATTTCTACTCTTCGACCTCGACCACACTCTTCTTGATTTTGATGCTGCTGAGGATGTGAGCTTTGACACAACTCCTAAAAAGAAGAAGGAGTTGCAGATATTCAGTCTTATAAAGATTATTACGTTCCTATGAACAAGGCTCTCTGGAAGGACTTGGAGCAAAAGAAAATTAGTAAACAAGAGCTGGTTAACACGCGCTTTTCTCGTTTATTTGCTCATTTTGGACAGGAAAAAGACGGTAGTTTTCTAGCCCAGCGTTACCAATTTTACCTTGCCAAGCAGGGGCAAACTTTTTCAGGCGCTCATGAATTCTTGGATAACCTTATCGAGAGAGATTATGAGCTGTATGCTGCGACAAATGGTATTACTGCCATTCAGACAGGACGTTTGGCTCAATCGGGTCTAGCGCCATATTTCAATCAAGTCTTTATCTCAGAACAGTTGCAAACACAAAAGCCTGATGCTCTCTTTTATGAAAAAATCGGTCAGCAGATTGCAGGTTTTAGTAAAGAAAAGACGCTGATGATTGGAGATTCTCTAACCGCCGACATTCAAGGCGGCAATAATACTGGGATTGACACGATTTGGTACAATCCTCATCAACTCGAAAATCCCACACAAGCCCAGCCAACCTACGAAGTCCATTCTTACCGAGACTTGCTGGATTGCTTAGATAAACTGTAAAAAGTGGTTTAGACAGCCACTTTTTGCTATAATAGAGGCAGTAAAAACGAAGGAGTCGGCTATGGAACATTCGTCTTGGCATGCTTTGATTAAGGAGCAATTACCTGAGGGTTATTTCGGGAAAATCAATCAGTTTATGAATCAGGTCTATGCTCAGGGGACTATTTATCCACCCAAGGAAAAGGTTTTTCAGGCTCTCTTGACAACACCGCTTGAAGAAGTTAAGGTGGTGATTCTAGGGCAAGATCCCTATCACGGGCCAGGTCAAGCGCAGGGCTTGAGTTTTTCTGTACCTGACTCTATCCCAGCTCCGCCATCCTTGCAAAATATCTTGAAAGAATTGTCAGATGATATCGGGGTTAAGAAATCTCATGATTTGACAGCTTGGGCTGAGCAAGGAGTCTTGCTTCTTAATGCTTGTTTGACGGTTCCTGCTGGACAGGCCAATGGTCATGCTGGTCAGATATGGGAGCCCTTTACTGATGCTGTAATTCAGGTGGTCAGTCAATTAGATAAACCAGTAGTCTTTATACTCTGGGGAGCCTACGCACGCAAGAAGAAGGCCTTAGTTACCAATCCTCATCACTTGATTATCGAATCAGCCCATCCCAGTCCTTTGTCAGTTTATAGAGGATTTTGGGGTTCCAAGCCTTTTTCCAAGGCCAATGCATTCTTAAAAGAGACAGGACAAGAGCCAATCGATTGGCTTAGATAAGGAGAAAATATGCCTCAGTTAGCGACGATTTGCTACATTGATAACGGGAAAGAACTACTCATGCTTCATCGCAATAAAAAGCCAAATGATGTCCATGCAGGTAAATGGATTGGTGTGGGTGGTAAGCTAGAGAGAGGAGAGACGCCTCAGGAATGCGCAGCGCGTGAAAATCCTTTGAGGAAACAGGGGCTCAAAGCCAAGCCAGTTCTAAAAGGTGTCATCACTTTTCCTGAATTTACACCAGATTTAGACTGGTACACCTATGTTTTTTTAAGGTGACAGAGTTTGAGGGTGACTTGATTGATTGCAACGAGGGGACGCTGGAATGGGTTCCTTATGATGAGGTTTTGAGCAAGCCGACTTGGGAAGGTGACCATACCTTTGTTGAGTGGCTTTTTAGAGGACAAACCCTTCTTTTCAGCTAAGTTTGTTTATGATGGGGATAAATTGTTGGATACCCAAGTTGATTTCTATGAATAAAGGAGAAAGCAGATGCTACTAATCAAAAATGGTCGTGTAATGGATCCCAAGTCTGGTTTGGATCAAGTGTGTGATGTCTTAGCCCAAGATGGGAAAATTATCAAAATTGCACCTGAGATTAAAGAAGAAGGAGCAGAGATGATTGATGCTACAGGTCTTGTGGTTGCTCCTGGCTTGGTCGATATTCATGTTCATTTCCGTGAACCTGGTCAAACTCATAAGGAAGATATTCACACAGGTGCCCTTGCAGCCGCTGCAGGTGGTTTTACAACTGTCGTCATGATGGCTAATACTAGTCCAACCATTTCAGACGTGGAGACTTTGCAAGAAGTTCTCCAGTCAGCTGCCAAAGAGAAGATTAATGTTAAGACGGTTGCGACCATTACTAAAAATTTTAATGGGCAAGATTTGACTGACTTTAAAGCACTCTTAGAAGCTGGAGCAGTTGGATTTTCAGATGATGGCATTCCACTCGAAAGTAGTAAAGTTGTCAAGGAAGCCATGGAGGAAGCTAAAAAGCTTAATACTTTTATTAGCCTTCATGAAGAAGATCCAGGTTTGAACGGTATTCTTGGGTTTAATGAAAAATATTGCTAAAGAGCATTTCCATATCTGCGGTGCGACTGGGGTGGCTGAGTATGCTATGATGGCGCGTGATGTCATGATTGCCTATGCAACTAAGGCTCATGTCCATATTCAGCATTTGTCTAAGGAAGAAAGTGTCAAAGTAGTTGAGTTTGCTCAAGGGCTAGGTGCGCAAGTCACAGCAGAAGTAGCGCCACAGCATTTCTCTAAGACAGAAGCACTTCTTTTGACACAAGGTAGCAATGCTAAGATGAATCCACCGCTTCGTTTGGAATCAGACCGTCGTGCCGTGATTGAAGGTCTCAAGTCAGGTGTCATCACAGTTATCGCGACTGACCACGCGCCTCATCATGCAGATGAGAAAAATGTCGAAGATATTACCAAAGCGCCATCTGGTATGACTGGCTTAGAAACATCTCTATCTCTTGGATTGACTTATTTGGTCGAAGCTGGTGAGTTAAGCTTGATGGAATTACTCGAAAAAATGACATACAACCCATCCAAGCTTTACAACTTTGAAGCAGGTTACTTGGCTGAGAATGGCCCAGCGGACATCACTATTTTTGATGTTAAGGCTGACCGCCTTGTGGACTCCCATTTTGCTTCCAAAGCAGCTAATTCACCATTCATTGGTGAAAGCTTAAAAGGGCAGGTTAAATATACCATCTGTAAGGGACAAATTGTCTATCAAAACTAGGTGGAAGTCTGCTCTGTAAACCAAAAGAATAGAGCGTCTATATGTACCAAACCCATCATTTTAAAGACAAGTTTATCTTATTTTTAAAGATATTTTTCCCTATCCTGATTTATCAATTTGCCAATTATTCTGCCTCCTTTGTTGATACGACTATGACTGGCCAATACAATACCATAGACTTGGCTGGTGTGTCTATGGCAACCAGTATCTGGAACCCCTTCTTTACCTTTCTAACAGGGATTGTGTCAGCCTTGGTGCCCATCATTGGTCACCATCTTGGTCGAGGCAAAAAGGAAGAAGTTGCGTCTGATTTTTACCAGTTCATCTATCTGACCTTGGGTCTATCTGTGGTCTTGCTGGGACTGGTACTTTTCTTGGCACCTCCTGTCTTGAACTATATCGGACTAGAAGCACCAGTGGCAGCAGTAGCGGTTCGCTATCTTTGGTTTTTATCTATCGGAATTATCCCCCTGTTGCTTTTTAGTGTCGTTCGTTCCTTGCTGGATTCGCTGGGCTTGACTAAACTGTCCATGTATCTTATGCTTTTGTTACTTCCTCTCAATAGTGGATTTAACTATCTTTTTGATTTACGGGGCCTTTGGTGTTCCAGAACTGGGAGGTGCTGGTGCTGGTTTAGGTACTTCCTTGGCTTATTGGGTTTTGCTTGGAATTTCTGTTCTGGTTTTATTTAAACAGGAGAAGCTCAAAGCCTTACACCTTGAGAAACGTATTCCGCTTAATATGGATAAAATCAAGGAAGGAGTTCGCTTAGGTCTGCCTATTGGCGGAACTGTCTTTGCTGAAGTGGCTATCTTTTCCGTGGTTGGTTTGATTATGGCTAAGTTCTCGTCCTTGATTATCGCTAGTCACCAGTCAGCTATGAACTTTTCAAGTCTTATGTACGCCTTTCCTATGAGTATCTCATCGGCTATGGCTATTGTTGTTTCCTATGAAGTGGGAGCCAAGCGATTTGATGATGCGAAAACCTATATTGGTCTAGGAAGAGGGACAGCCCTCATTTTTGCGGCCTTCACATTATCCTTCCTTTACATTTTTCGAGGAAATGTGGCTAGTCTTTATGGTAACGACCCAGAATTTATCGATTTGACAGCGCGTTTTTTGACTTACAGCCTCTTCTTCCAGTTAGCAGATACCTTTGCGGCACCGCTTCAGGGAATTTTACGAGGTTATAAGGATACAGTTATTCCTTTTTACCTTGGTTTGGTTGGTTACTGGGGGGTGACACTCCCAGTAGCTATGGTATTCGACTCTCTAACAGATTTTGGAGCTTATTCATACTGGATTGGTTTAATTATAAGTCTGATAGTGAGTGGGGCGCTTTACCGTTGGCGTTTAACTGTGATTATGAAGAGATTTGAATCCAGAAAAGCTTGATTTTTAGAATTCCTGCAAGCAAAAATATCCTTCCTTATCTGCATTATTTTTGCTATAGTTAAATTAGTAGTAGGCAAATGAGAATTTCAAAAAAATATAGAAACAATTGATATACCACGCTACTTTACTGGTATCAGATATAAAGAAAAAGAAGTTGCTTATTTTTAGCAGCTTCTTTTCTTAATAATTATTTTACATAATTTAATTTATGTGTTTTATAAACTATCTAGAGCATTCTTTTGTTCATCATTAACGATATGGGTATAGAGATCAGTGACTTGTGTACTGGCATGTCCTAGCTGATGGCTGACCAAAACTTGCGATTTAGTCGCATCATAGAGCCTGGTTGCTAGGGTATGGCGCAGTTTATGGGGAGTTACACGGACTTTGAAGTCCTCAGAGTACTTAGCAACCATCTTTTCCACACTGGAAGCATCGATACGATTAGGAACACCTCTGTAGAGTGTCAAAAAAAGGGCTGTATCTGTTTTTTCTGTCTTATAGCGTTGATTACGAATGGCTAGATAATTCTCTAAATAAGGTTTTGCAAAGGCAGCGACATTGACCGAGTCACGTTTGCCACCTTTTCGAGTGACATCGATAACCATCATTTTTAGATTGAGATCTCTTAGATCCAGATTAACAGCTTCAGATAAGCGGACACCAGACGCCAATAGAAGGGCAATAATGGCCAAATCACGTTCTTTATTTTTGTTGAAGGATGAGAGAGCTCGATTAGAGAGCTGTTGTGGGTACTCTTGGTCAATATAAGATAGAAAACCTTCTGTTTCATCACCTAAAAAGAGTTTTTGCTTGATGTTTTCAGCTCTGGCAGCAAGGGTCTCTTTCTTTTTCTTTGTTGAAACTTTCTTCATTACATTACGATAGAAATAAGGTTCCCCCTGATCGTTTTCAACCTCCTCGGTCAGATACTTGTAAAGACTAGAAAGTGCTGACAAGGTTCGATTGATGGTTGTCTGAGAAACTCCTTGTTTGCTTGTATTGGCATTCAGCAGAGGACGTTCACGTAGGTAAAGGATAAAAGATTCCATGTCTTTCTTAGACATATTTTCCAAGACAGATAAAGGAATATCAGACATTTTATCAACGTTTGAAATGCCAGACTCCAAAACCCAGCTAAAAAATCGATCATATTCCTTGAGGTATTCGTACAAGGTTGTAAAACTGTAAGGAACAGCAAGCTTAGATTGGTAGTATTCAAGAACATACCAGGGCATGATTTGTTTTAGTTTGTCGATTCGTTCCAGTAAAATCTCACGTTTCATGTATTTTCTCCATAAAGTAAATCTACTAGTAGTATAGCATAGACTTATACATTTTTTTCAAGAAAAATTATAGTTTTTTTCGGAAAGATGATAAAGGGTTATTTTTAGAAGTGACGGATATAATTGCTAATAACTAAAAAAATCTTTGATAACTAAAAAAATTTTTTTTCGTTCAAAATTGTCTAAAATGTACATTGTTGTATCAAGGGTTTTATCCACTGTCTAGGGAAAAGTACAAAAATTTTTAGTTTTTTTAAAGTGATAAAAAAAGACTTAAATCTGTGTAAAAATAGATCTAAATCTTTGGAGTTATTATTGTGAATCATTAGCTAGTGCTTTTTCTAGCTTCCAAATACTAAACCAGAATGAAATAGTCAACAGAATAAAGAAAAATAAAAAAAGAGATTATCAGTAACGATACTTCTGTTCATTCTACATAACTGAAGAGCTATATACTGTAAAGATTTGATACAGTAAACTCCTTTCTAGCTTTTATGCTTTATCCTTTCTAACTTGATTATAGTCTTATTTTTTTACCAAAGTTCAATTACTTGTATGTGAAATATCTTATCTGTAAAAAATAACCGATCTCATTGCTGAGAATCGGTTTTCTAAATAAATCAAGCCAACTTTTACGTAATATAAATTATGTAAAAAAACTCCTACAACAACAAATCTTTGACTTTCCCAATTTCACTTTTTGGAATAACTAGGTGAATCATATCTCCGAGATACATTCTAGTTGAACCGTTAACGGTTTTGGCTCTTGCCATTATGGACTTGAGTAGTGATGAGGATGTTGTGTGGCAAATTGAGTTCGTGTACTTGTTTTCCAGCGATTTTGTCTGATACAGGAATTTCAATGAGGGTGACTTCTCCTTCATCTGTCGCTTCTTCTGGCAACATTTTTTCCAACATAGCCTCATAGACTGGTGCACCCTTGAGTAGATCCATGATGATGTAGGCGACCAAGGTGACTAATCCAAGTGGCATGAGGTTACGAATATCTCCTACCATCTCAGTCACAAGTATCATAGCAGTTAAGGGAGCTTTGGATATTGCTCCAAAATAACCACTCATTCCTAGGATAACAAATATAGGGAATTGCTCTTGACTGACAAGCCCAAGATTGACACAAATGACACCAACTAAGGCACCAAGCAAGGAACCAAGCGCTAAAATTGGTAGGAAAATTCCTCCTGGAAGGCCACTTCCATAACTAATCATGCTCCAAACAAAGCGAATCAAAAAGTACGCTAATAGAACTTGAAAACTAAAATCTTGCTCAGTTAAGGAAAGAACCAGCTGATTTCCACCACCAAGGATTTGGGGTAAGAAGATTCCGACTGGTAGGATGAGAATAAAAGCTAGAATTGGATAATAAGCTCTATCCAAACGGATTTTTTGACCTATCCAGTCATAAACTCGACCGACATTGAGTACAGCTTTTTCATAGAGAAAACCAGAAAGTCCCAGAAAAATTCCCATGAGGAGGTAAATCCAATACTGGTCTAGAGTCATGAGTGGGATATTATCTGGCATATCCAGTACGGGTGTTAGGCCAAATATGAGCAAAGAGACAAAGTTTGCTACGAGACTGGCTGCTAGAGTTGAGACCCAGAAAAAGCGTGAAAAATGGTGATAGACTTCTTCTACCACAAAGAGAAGTCCTGCAATCGGAGCATTAAAGGCTGCGGCTAATCCTGCTGCAGCACCACTGGCAATCAGGGAACGTTCCTCTACTGGACTGGATTTGAGCCACTTGGCAATACCTTTTCCACCAACTGCTCCGAGTTGAATACTGGGTCCCTCACGCCCCAGCATGAGTCCACTGGCAATTGCCAAAAATTCCTAGAACATATTTTTTCCAAAGTACGCCCCACCAGTTGAGGGTCATGAGTCCCTTTAATTCGGCTTCGACTTGAGGAATTCCTGAACCTTTGATGTCTTTTTCTGACCGAGTTAATTTCGCACTGAGCCAACAAACTATTAAATAAAATAGACCAATGATAAAAAGATTGCGCACTAGGTGCGCTTGATCTTGATAAAGTCCTTGTATCAGGTGGAAGCCTTTTTCGATTAAGAAACGAAAGGATCCAACGATAATTCCAACAACGAGACCAACAATGATTCCTCGTCCAACTTGGGATAATATGGTGCTCGAGGCAAAGGCAAATTCTTTCTTGGAACTGAGTGTTTCTGACTGTTCCTCCATAATCATTCCTTCTAACTTAACTTTCTTTTTCTCCAGAGACCAGTGATTTAACGGGTTCAAAGCTGGTTCGGTGAATTGGGGTAACTCCTAGTTTTGTGAGGCCTTCCAGGTGTTTAGTTGTTCCATATCCTGCATTAGCAGTAAAATCATAGCCGGGAAATTGCTGGTCGAATTCCTTCATCAATTCGTCGCGTGTCACCTTGGCTACTATTGAAGCCGCTGCAATGGAGAGGGAATTAGCATCACCTTTGATGATGGAAGTTTGTGGAATGGGTAACTCCAGTTTCATGGCATCTATCAAAAAGGTGCTCTGGTTGAGGACTGAGCTGGGAGATTGCTTCCTGCATGGCCAGTTTGGTTGCTACATAGATATTGACTTGGTCGATGACCTGATTATCCATGATACCAATGCCGATTGACAAGGCATGGTCTTGAACGGCTTGATAAATTTCTAAATGTTTCTTTTTAGGAATTTTCTTGCTGTCGTTGAGACCTTTAATCTTACAATTTTTAGGCAAGATAACAGCTGCAGCGACTACAGGTCCAGCCAAAGGACCACGACCGACCTCATCAACACCAGCAATTAAGGTCAATCCTTGCTTGTAAAGTTCTTTTTCATAGGAAAGCATGGATTCCAAACGAAGTTCCTCATCCAATTCTGCCTGAATGGCTTTTTTACGCTTGCTGATTTCTTTTTGAACTCCTGAGCGATTATCCTTTTCAAGATCTAGAAAAATAGGGCTATCAAGGTCCTTGACCGTTTTAAGGAGTTCTTTGATTTCTTTAATCGTCGCCATCGAGGTCTTCCAATGTATCTAAGGTATAGTTACCGAGTTTGCCGTCGCGGACTTCCTTCACAAAGAGACTGTAAAAGCGGTCATAGTCGTCACGGAAACCGAGGGCGCGGGTCATATCCATAATAATAACTGGCGCTTCTTCCTCAATTTTCATTTGTTTGAAGCGTTCAGCCAGCTTTTCTGGATAATGTTCTTTGAAATAATTGAGGCCAAAAATAGTTACCTCATCCATAGGAAGCAACTGGTCTTTAATAGCTCCCGTTAAGGCCAACTTAAGCGCAACAGTTTCATCCTCAAACTTAGGCCAGAGAATCCCCGGTGTATCCAAAATTTCCAGGTCTTTATTGGTTTTGAGCCATTGTTGTCCCTTGGTAACACCTGGTTTGTTTCCTACAACAGCAATTTTCTTACCAGCCAAACGGTTCATGAGAGTGGATTTACCAGCGTTTGGAATTCCAATAATCATGGTTCTCAAGGTTTCAATCTTGATTCCACGTTCTTTTTGGCGAGCAATCTTATCTGCCATGAGCTTTTTGGCAGCATCTGTTACAACTTTTACAGTCACTTGCTCTTTGGAGTTAATAGCCAGAGTCTGGATTCCCTGTGATTCAAAATACTGGCGCCATTCCTTGGTCATTGCTGGGTCAGCCAAGTCTGCTTTGTTTAAAATCAAAAGTTTTGGTTTGTCACCAACAATCTTGGTCAACATAGGATTTTGACTAGATAAAGGTAAACGTGCATCCACCAAAATCGTTACAAAATCAACAAATTTTAAATTTTCCTGAACCTGTCGACGTGCTTTAGACATGTGACCAGGAAACCATTGAATAGTAGCCATTGAGTTTTTTTCCTTTCGTAGCAAGGGTTTAGAGCCCCTATTTTATTTTACTATTGTCTAAACACCAAGCGAACACCAAAACTACCATGCAATGGAAAAAAACCTCTGATTTGATTCTCGCTTGATTTCACAATCTTTATATCAAACTGTGGGTGGTATTTGACAATATCTTTTTTTGATTTTTTTAATAGTAAATTTGAAACAATATTTTTTTAGGTGAGTAACGTGGACTAAGATGTAACAAGTCTTTGAACTCATCAACACTTAATTCTACTTTATTGCTATTATCACTAGTTTCAATGAATTTTTTTCAATCATTCTGGAATATTTACAGGTATAACTTTTTCAATTCTTCAAAATGGAAATTGTGATTTTCTACAAATTGATTTAAGGCTTTTACAGTATTTTCTTGTGAACGATTTATATTATGTGTATAGCCCATTGTTGTCTCAAAGTTAGCATGTCCTACTCTAGTCATAATATCTTTCACTGCTATGTGCATCTCATTGCTTTGAAGGTAACTAATATGCATATGCCTAAACGAATGGGGAGTAACATGTTTTACCCACTTAAAACCATAGTCACTTAAACAATTTGTCAATAATTTTCCTTCTATTCGTTTCAAAATTTGACGAAAAGTGCTTGATGTTATTGGAGAGCCGTATTCTGTTCTAAATACACTTTCAGAATGTGTAAAAGCAGGACAGGGATGTTTCTTCATATAAGCATCAAACTCTTTATTTCTCTGTATTGTCCTTTTAATAGCTTCGCTTGCAGCTTCAGGCAAAGCTACTTCTCTAATTGAATTGAGTGTTTTAGTTGTATCAAAATGAAATTGTTTAACTTTTAAACAATGATATTGAAGTGCTTTTATCAATATGCAAGATTCCTTTTTCAAAAATCAATATCTGATGGTAAAAATGCTGCTTCACTAATTCGAATACCTGTAAGCAACAATACTATAGCAAGATCATAATAGTTTGCATTTCTGCATTGACGTAACACATCAAAAAATGCATGTAATTCATGGATTTCTAGAAATTTAGAATCATGTCTTTCTTTTGCTTTACGCCTTTTCTCTAGTGAAATATCTAGTTTTACCGCAGTCATTGGAGAAAACTTAATGACATTATATAACACACCATGATTAAAAATCTTATTACAAGTACTTTTTATATGAGTCATTGTTGAAGGTGATGCATCATACATTTCTAAATATTTATTGAGACTATTTTTCATCAGAAGTGGAGTAATCCTGTCTAACAAAAAATCATCTCCTATAATTTTCCCAAGACGCTTCATAACCAGTAGTTCTCTCTGAATTGTTTTGTGGTTTAACAGAGACACACCAAGTCTGAAACCAATTTTCTTTTTAACTCTCCAAATGTTGTAATCAGTTCAGGACTATACTGACTTTCAAATGAAGTAGTTAGTCTATCTATTTTATCAAGAACCTCTCTTTCAGCTTGTTTCCTCGCCCTACTAGTATTCTTAGTATAACTTACAGTTACTGATTTCCACTTTCCTGTTAGTGGATCTTTGTACTTTTCAACCACTTGATATAAGGGTTGCCCTTTTGAATTTGTTTTAGTTACATAATACATAATTTAATTCCTCTTAACTCTTAAAAAGAAATAAATCATTGTTGTATAGAATAAATAACTACCCTATATTATACCATGACTTCCTTATTTTGTCCGCTTTTGCTTCCATCTTAAGAAACTTTCAAATCCTTCTAGATTAATGAAAACAAGTTTATGGGTTGGGTTAATTACATACATGGAAAAATGTTCTGTTTTTCTCGCATTTCTTTAATCCATCTGTTCAATGTATATTGATTTAAACCATCCCATCTTTTTAGAATTCCCTTTTTATCGGCCCATTCGGCAATGGAATTTTTCGACAGATATATATTTTATATTCATATCATCATCCTTCCTAAAAAAATATTTTTCACCTCCATGGCATGACTGATGAAGTCATCATAAGAATTTCACTTGCTGCTCTTTTACGGTGGCAGCCTGAACGGTCAGAAGTATCATTGTATATCATTTGTATCATGGCATATAAAGTATCGCTCTATTTTATTGATGGTTTTAATATCGCTCTTATCATGGCGAGCCATTCAAAACTGCTCCACAAATGAGGAAAGTACCATTTTGGACTATTCAATTGTCAATGTGCTTTCTTAACCTACTACTTTTTGGAGTAATGGTCTTCTTTATTATCCACTCGACCTACAAGGTAATCTAAACTTACATTATAAAAATCTGCAAGTTTGATAAGGTCATCTATAGAGATTAACCTGGTACCTGATTCCATTTTAGAATACGCTGATCTTGTACAATTTAAGATTGTTTTTTTGCAACATATTCTTGTGTCAAATCAGTATCCTCACGTAAATCTCTAATCCTTTTCAACATTTGTTGTCTCCTAAAACAAGTATAATATAGTTATTTTCTTATTTTTAAAAATGTGACAAATTGGCACATGAAACTATTCTATATATACTTTTTTTAGGAAATTATTCACTCTATATGTATCTCATTTTTCCTTGATAGATTTCGTATTTTTTTGTTTTTCTGGTAGTTCTTTATCGTACGATTAAACATCTCAAATAAATTTATAGCTTCTCTATGTTGTTCCTTCAGTTTTTTTCAATTCTTCCTTTATATACCTATAAATCTTTCTCTATTGTGTCTACTGATATCTTGACTTTAATATTATCTTCTAAATTTCCTGAACCATTTTCCGTATCATTCAACAATATTTCCTCTAAACTAGACAAATTATCAATTTTATCTTGGACTTGTTGAATCATATTCTCTAGATATGATATTGGGTCAATGAAATCTTTTTGTTATGTCTTCAAAAAGTATTCGGACTATTTTCTGAAGATATAAGAAAAATCTAATTGTTCTATTTTTTTCTTTAATTTTACTTAGAGGAATTCTTCTATACATATACTGCGGTTCATACGGAAGATTAAATTGTCTAATCAAAGTTTTACCTTTCATAAAAGCGATTTTTTTGGATTTTAATAAAAATCCTAATAAAAATATTATTAAATTCTATTTTTTTCTATTATATTGCTCTGAAAAAGACTTTATATTCCATTAAAGTATTATATATTGGATTCTTCGTTATGGAGCGGTTACAATAGAATTTTAAGTTTTGATAAATCGAGTAGGGGATAATCTCTAGTCCCTCTCACACCACCGTACGTGCCGTTCGGCATACGGCGGTTCAACTAACTTTTAACGCATGTCGTTCAAGGTAATAGTCAAACACGAAACCAGTCCACGTTTTTCAAGGACTGGTTTTGATATATCACGTTTAAGTACCGACTTCTGAGCTACTAATTGATAGTGGTCGCCCCAGCCAGATACCTTATCTGCTATCCATTTAGGAACTCCTAGTTTGAGGAGTCCCCATAGTCGCCTAGATTTCTTCTTCCATTGCTTCCAGATAATCACTCGTAGGCGAGTACGCAAGCGCTCATCTACACTGGTGACTATACTTTTCATATTTCCCAATGAGAAATAGTTTTATCCATCCTCGAATGGATAAATTCAGTTGCTCAATACGTCTTGTTAAGTCTATACTCCATTTCCTCTGTGTTAGTTTCTTCAATTTAAGCTTAAATCTCCGAACACTATCTTGATGTGGACGACTTTTCCAACCATCTGATGAGTTCCAGAACCCGAAACCTAGATATTTCAACTCTCTTGGTCTGGTAATCTTAGTCTTAGTCATGTTTACTTCAAACCTAGTCGTTTCTCAATAAAACGACTGACTGAATACATCACACGCTTAGCGGCCGCCTCGCTTCCAACCGTAACCACACAATCATCTGCGTAGCGCACAAATCGAAGCCCTCTCTTTTCTAATTCCTTATCCAATTCATTAAGCATGATATTGGATAAGAGAGGAGATAAATTTCCTCCCTGTGGCGTGCCAACTAGCGTTTTATGACGTTGACCGTTAATGATAACACCTGAATGAAGATACTTACGAATCAAGGATTCCGTATCTCCGTCTTCAATAATGTTATGTACTAAGGACATCAATCTATCTTGAGGAACTGTATCGAAAAATTTCTCTAGGTCTATATCCACTATCCACTCATAGCCGTCATTTAAGTACTCTAAGAGCTTCATGATGGCTTTTTCACATGACCTATTTGGTCTGAATCCATAGCTCGTATCTGAGAAATGGGGCTCACAAATAGGGCTAATGACTTGGACAATGGCCTGTTGAATCATTCTATCCATAACCGTTGGAATTCCTAGTTGACGGATGCCTCCGTTTGGTTTAGGAATCTCAACTCTGAGAACTGGTTGAGGCTTATATTTTCTCTGTTTTATCAGTTCCTTAGTCAGGCGCCAGTTTTGTCTGAGATAGTCATCCATCTCTTCGATAGTAATTCTATCAATCCCAGCTGAGCCTTTATTGGATTTTACTTGATTGTAGGCTTCAAGCATATTTTCGCGTGATAATATTTTATCTAGCAATTTTGACATGTGCGTATTCCTTTCTTGTTTTGGTGCCTGAGGGACATCTTATATTGGTGAACCTTCATCTAGTCAGTACGTGACAGAGTCCAGTTCTATCAGGCCGTTCGTTTTACAGACACAAGTGAAGTAGGATTACTTCGATTAGTTGTTCACCCCTTCGCTCCACTTCCATTACAGAAGTTTCCTCACTACTATGGGATCGGCTGACTTCTCATGATTCGTTGTTACTACGCTTTCAGCGCTCATGAGACCTCACGGGATAAGTCGTACATCTTTCCTCGTTTATACAAGATATGAGGACGTTAAAAGGTTACAGTGAAAATAGGAAATCTGACGCAGAGTCTTTAGACTCTAGGAAGATTTATCTTTTTCACACAAACCTTAGTCCGAATTCAATTACTCTCATGATTTACGCATATAGGTTACGACTACCTTTTTGGACTTTAGAGTTTCAGGCCCCCTTTTCCGCTATATACGCCTTACTATCACGTTCCTGTTCGTAGAGCCACGATTTCGCTAGCCCTTCCTCTCCCCGCTACCTTACGATAGTCAGGCTTGGGAATCGCTATTGGGTTCACCGGTAGCGGGTGCCCACGGAGGACTTACACCTCAGATGCACGACATGCCCGTCGTACCTAAAAAGCCTAGAGTTTTTATCTAACTCTGGGCTTTTTCAATATACTTGATACTTGATTATGGGATGGTTACGAGATTTTTAAAACGTATTAAGATTTATGGGTGAAAAGTTCTCTTCTTTCTTGTAAAAATGAATACCTCGATAAGTTTTTTCTAACTGTATCTTGCGATTGAATAGTATAGTAAGAATTGGTCAAGCCAAATTCAAGAGTTTCTTGAATGTCAAAATAATTTAGCCAACCAAATAGGACACCCGCTGACAAAGAATCTCCTGCACCTGTAGTATCTATCACCTGAGGAATAAATTTAGGTGTCATGAAATGCCGTTGACCGTTATGATTAGCATAGAGCATTGATTCTGCTCCCCGTGTAATCAATACCTGCTTAAGTCCTGTTTCCAACCAAAGCTTCGCCAAATCTTCTATATCTCCACCAGAGTCCAATGGTTTGTCAAAAAAAAATTCACTCTCATTTTGATTGACAATTAACCAGTCAACACCAGTCAAATTCTTTGGAAGATTAAACATCTTAGGGACCGAAACTGGGATAATAGCTAGTCCTAAATTTTCTTTCCTTGCCAACTGAATTAGATAAAACAGACTCTCTTGAGGTAGATTGAGATCTACTACCAATGCTTTGCTTCTAGACAATAGGGACTCATATCGCTCCAACCATGACACAGTCATACTATCACAGATTGCCATGTTGGCCAAGGCCATACTCATATCGCCATCTGAATCTATAATGGCTATATAGGTGCTTGTTTCCTGAGCCTGACAAACTTCAACGTGTTGTAAATTCATATAGGACTCCGAAGTAGACTTGATTAAATACCAATCTTGATCATCTCCCACCCTAGAAAGCATAACAACATTTTCTCCTAAACGACCTAAATTTTCTGCAATATTCCGCCCGACGCCTCCAATTGAAACTGAGCTGCTGACAGGATTTGAAGTCCTCATAATCAACTCCTTCTTGGCGTAAAATTTACGGTCAACATTCATACCACCAATACAAATAACAGGCATATCATTATTAATAGTATTTTCCTTAGCTAAGGTATAATCACATCTATTAAATTCCAAAGTCATATCAGTTACAGATAAACGAGATATTCCTACTTGCTCCGAAATTTCTTTTTGAGAATTAGTAGGGTATTGACGACTGGATTCCAATAATGCTTGCTCTTTTTTTCTTTAAGAATAGGTATAACCTCCGATAAAATTAATGTTTTAAAATGACTTTCGTTCTCCATAGACTCATTGTAGTAATTTACTAAAAAAGCAAGTAAAAAAATATTGATTCAAAGCCATAAAATCAGCTCCAATATTTCTCTATAGCGGGTAAGGGGCTCATATTTGTAACACTTCAACACTACCAAATAACTCATTTGAATTTAAAAATCACAATATTGCAATATCAAATCATGCTGTTGAGAAAAAAACTAGCCTAGTTCAAATCAAAGAAAATCACAGTTGATTTCTAGTGGTCTAATCTTGTGATGCATTTTTCTATGAATAGACTTCATGCGAAACTCATACTCTGAAAAATAAAACATGTATCAATTTGACCATTCAACACTGAAAGATATTTATAAAATTGCTAATTTTTTTGTTGTAAAAAAATGCTTTTGCAGGAAATCTAATAAAGAAAAAAATTTCTAAAGTCTAACTTTTTCAGTATTCTTTCGAGTGGAAGAATTATTCTATCTTAATCTTTTTTTGCTAATGTTACGATATAACAATGATGCTATACAATATAAAAACTACTAAGCTAATCCCAGAAATCAATAATGATACACGAACTCCTAATTTCTCCGTTATGAAGCCACCAGTAATAAATCCAAGCGAATTCACTCCAATCAACACCGTTTTATAAAGACTATTTGCTCTACCTAAATATTCTTTTTTTCCACCAACTCTTGTCTGTTCGTTATGATTATTATATTCAATATTGATTGTAAAAGCATCTATAACAAAAAGTAATTGCAACAATCATATAAACATTGCTCCATTGTGCATAAATAATTCTCAGTATAGATTGAAGTAAAATATTTTGCAATGAACAGCTGATGAAATTCAAATTTCTTACTCAGAAAGTTTATTAAAAAAAGCTCCACAAAAGTGCCCCACTAGTAGCAACTGATACTACAAATCCAATCTGACTAGTATCTAAATTTACGATATTTTTTTAAAAAAATCAGACTATCATTTTGAAAAATTCGCTGTTAATAGATTAAAAAAACAGCTGTAATAACTAATGGTAAAAATACTGTTTTTCTACTTGAAACATATACATAGCCCTTTTACAATATCAGCAAATATATCCTTAAAAAAATTTCAAATGAAAATTTATGATTAGATTTATTTCCTACAGCCTTAATATAATAAAATGAAAATGAACTTAAGAGATAGCATAGACTACTGATTAACAATAAAATTCCAATTGAATACTTACTATATATCATTCCACCCACAATAGGAGATAAAATACCTAAAATATATTGTATTGAATAGATACTACTATTTAAAAGATGTTAAATCATCTGTGTGTTTTGAATAAATACGGTAAGTAAGTTGTTTCAGATATTGAACTAATAACGTTAATACAACTTACTAAAATAGTTACTATGATTAGTGTCCAAAAATTTAATACCTAAGCTATCAATATAAACCACTATAAAAAAATGAAGCAAAAATATAAAAAAAGAATCTAATAAAAATCAGATAAATACAATATTTTTCTTTATATTTAACTTATCAACCAAAAGCTCCAAATGGCATCCCTAGAACTAGAAAGGGAGAATTGTTAAAGCAGATATTAAAGATAAATATAAAACTGAATTACTCAATCCTAATATATAAACTGGTATCGCAAAAGTCATTAATGAACTACCAAAAATTATCAAAAATTACTGACATAAGGTATATCAGTTAATAAACTTTCCATGTATGTATTCAATCCTTTCACTATCAATTATTGCTTTGTACGAATGTATGTCTTTTTCCATGCCTTCTATATTGATTCGCGTAGCACCGTGTCTATCACCTGTGATTTGTGACCAATTTTTTTCCTGTTGATTTATTTTTTTAATTGCCATACCACTTCTGCTCCACTATTATCTGGTAATTGAATATTAAATGAAACTGTATCCACTATTTTCCGATAATTATGTGAAAGTAATTTCTTTGTCGTTTTGTAATGAATATACCCCACAAACCGGACAAAAAAATAGCAATAATATTTCATTTCTAATAAAGGTGAGTAATATTCTGAAATATATAATTGACATTTACATCTACCGCATTTTTCATTTGTGCAGCTATATTTTTGAAACCAGGGTGAATGTGCCTTTAATATAATTTTTCAAAATTAGAATGAAAATATCCGGTAGAAATCAATAGTTTTTCGAACTTTCCTATAGGATAAGTAAATACTTTCATACATATTGTTAAGTATCTTATATTGTTCATTGTTTAATATAAAAAAATCAGCTAGTATTATTACTGTTGTAGCTCAGATTGTAAATATTATTTTTTTAACTTATAGATAATTTTTTTAAAAAGATTTTTCAGTTTCTGACGTTATAACATTAAGCATTCTTAAATAGAAAATGAAATTTTCCAAAAAAAGCAATGCTTGTAGCAAGGTGTTCTATTTTTTTATTAAAAAAATAAAAAAATCAAAATACCTATCCGAAATTTTTTTCATTTGATAAATTCAAATACCTATTACCAACCAAAAAGAAATTACTGCTATCCGAGACAACCAGACAATTTCCATCAATTTTAACTAGATCCTTTGAAAAGAGACTTTTATCAATAAAACTATTTTTTTATCATTTTATGCACGATGGGACTCTTGTGCAACAAATAAATGGACTCAATCCATAGATTTCATTATACATTTTTGTTTAAAATGTATGTAATCTCTGAAAACTCTAATTTTTTTAATAGCAATTTTCTAATAACTTTTTGTGTAAGTAGAAGACACTTCTGTCGGTATCAGAGATGCTAAAAATATATCGAGTGTGTCCCATCAATTCAGTTAATAAATTACATTCAGTTTCATAGAGTTCTTTTTCCAAACAGAACACTATTGCAGGATAACAATGCAATATTATTTGCTTTAAGTTTTTGATGTATGGATTCTCTTACCCGATTTATGTTTTTCTACAGTGTTCATCGTTTCGAGCATCACAAGAACAAAGATAATAACTACCTAATTTTAAATGAACCCCTTCACCGTGAGCTGAAATAATTAAGGTATCTGCTTTTCGAGGAAAAAAACAATATTTTTTTGTGGTAAGAGCATCAATCTCCAAAAATCTCTTTAGAACAAACTTTCTGTATATTTGTAAAAGGGATAAACAAATAGATCAGTCTTATCTTAACTCGCTGTGAAATTTTTATTTAATTTTTAAATAATCCTCTGTTGAAAAAAATCATATTTCGTTATAACTATTACTGTCTCATTAGAATGCTGTAATAGTTTTTTTCAATTAAATTAGTTGAACTTTCAAATTCCTCTGCTGAATGAGCTAGATTTTTCTGCCCAATTTGTACAAAAACATTTGTTATGAACCATTTTACTAACTCCTATTTCAATATTTCATATCCAATTCCCAATTTATTCAATTTTTTTCATAGATTCCTCCATAACCTCTATGAACATGGTAAAAAAATCTTGAATCAAAATATTGTTGTTACTCAACTCCTTATACTTACATGCGATAATTAATAAAGCAAATGCTGCGCGAAGGTCATTAGCCCTAATTTTATCAGTTTTGATCAAGTCATCTTTAAATGGATAAATTAGCAATGTGTTTTCATCTACTTCAAACGGTATTCCTAACTTTTTTTAGCCTCTTTTTGCATAATCAAATCTCGAAATCCAAATTCCTTCTGTAATTCTACTTATTCCATTTCCTAGAAGACCTAAAATTGCAAAAAAAGGGTTGAGAGTCTGAAAAAGATTGTTGAACTGGTCACTGTAATATCAAAAGTATTGAAATATCAAATCAGATGATCCTCTTATTAGAATTCCATCTTTTTTTCCAATAAAAAAAGGAACGCCCATGTTTTCTAATATTTTTGAATTCTTCTTTAAGACCTCTTTTTACTTTGTCATGGTTACCAAAGATTAATTTTTATATTTTGCTTATTATAAATCGAAAACGAAATAAACGAAATAATTTCCGAGATATCTGGCATAATTGAAAAAAAGTAGTACTGTTAGTTTCAACGCCTTGAATTGCTATTTCTATAAAAATCCGTTGTCTGTATAACTTTATAACCTAATTGTTCAATAAAAATTCAGTAACTCTGTAACATCAGGCTTTTAAATATGGATTCATTATTTTTACATTCCCGGATTTCAATCCCAGAGAGCACAATATAGCTGCCTTGGTAGCACCTGAATGCAAATTACTTGATAGTGGATTATCCCCTTCAAAATCATTAATATCAATATCAACTGAATCAAGATTTTCAACTACACAAACTCTCTCTCCAGTATCTCTTGAATAACTATTAATTCCAAATAGTTTCATGACTTCAAAAAAATGATGCTCTGGCCTAGAGCTAAACTCATTACTTGTACCAATCTTGCATCCCCCAGATTGATTTATTTCTCCACAACCCGAAGCAATTGTCACTCCAATAAATAGATAGATAGAACCATGAATTGTACTACTCAAAGCATTGTCTAGTTTTGAATTTAATATCTTACCACGAAATATTGTCATCTCCTTATTTTCTGGATTATACTCCACTATTTTCCCAAAAGATTGTAGTATAGAAATTATTTGTTTAGTATCATAAATATTAGGTACATTTTTTTAAAAGTTACGGTTACATTCTTAGCCAATATGGCTGACACAATTGTAACAAATACATGTTTATAGCCATCTATATTTATTTCCACATTCTCATTATAATTTACTTCAGTTATTATAATATCTTCCATCTTATTTGCCTTTTTAAAATTTTTTTAATGGACTCCAACATTTCTGATGACTCTGGAACTGTTACTCTGGTACAATTTCTTAGAACATCAAAATTTGATAAATCCTTATTACAAATCCATTATTAAGAAATTGATCAACAAAAATTTGTTTTTCAATGTATCTTCATGTTGAAAAAGAATAAAAATTTGCATCAGATTCATAGACCCGATATTCCGTATTGTTTTTTTCACCCAATGTGTTAAATTATCTCTATTCTTCTGAACTTTTTTTGTACAATATTAGTTATTGTATTATCAGCCAAGAACTTTTCTACTAAATAGTAGGTGTGATTACTAATTGAATTAATGCCATTCCAATTTCTTATATACTGAATAAATTCTGTTGATCCGTAGATATATCCAAATCTTTCTCCTGCTAAACCCATATTTTTTTGGAAAAAAAGTATTTACTAAAACAACATTTTTCATAGATAGAACACAACTCAAAATATTCTTTTAACTGATTGCTTTTTTTGAAAAATCCAATATATGCTAAATCAATAATCAACATTACTCCGATAGATTTTTAATTTATCAGCAATACTATAAATTTCATCTAATGTTAAGCTACTACCTGAAAAAAACCATTAGGATTAGTAATAATGACAACTGTTATGCCTTTATGCAATGAGAGCAATCCAAATAAATCATCTATATAGAAACTAACTCCTTCTGTCCTCATATTCCATGGAATCATAGTTATATCATTTAATTTTGCGTAAGAAAAAAATAGTTTTTCATAATTGGGATATTGAATTATAATTTGATCTGACTTTTTTTGATATAATTGTCATAAGATAGAATATCGCACTATCAGAACCTGAAAAGAATTCTATATTTTCCTCATTTACTTCTATCAACTTAGAAATTTTTTTCATGAATTGAAGGATAATAACTATAGCTATTTACTTCAAACAGGGATTGACTATTCTTATCTAATTCTGTGCTTATAGTCTTAAAATAATCACTTAGCAACTCATTACTAGCTAAATTTATTTTTTTCCCCTTTTATCAACTTTTTTTCTTCAATGAAACTTTTTGTAAATCGTTTTTTTCAATAAAGCTCTCAATATTAAACACTTTAAAAACTCTCTTTTTATTTCAAGTAACTAGAGTTGGCAATTGAAACTGTCCCTTCAATTGCCAACTTAATTTATTGTTAAATACTACTTCATTCTTACTACATGCTGTGCAAGCAAACAGAAAAATATTTTAAATTGATACCGAATTGTTCTAACGTGTAGATTATGACAACGTAACCGCTTAATCCCGAATTATTCCAAATTTGAAAATACCGTCTCAGTGTGCAGCCTCATACAACTAACTTTATAGTTTTCAAACCAAAAAAATAATTACTTATTTTAAAGACTCAATTTGGAAATCAATTTAATCTCCCTAACACAAAAGTTATAATTTCACCTTGCAATTAACATACCCCATATCACCAATAGAGAACAACGACTCTAGGTAATATTAGCAAAAGGATGACTTTCATTTTGCTTTGATTTTTTTAGATAATAGAATTTACTTTTATATATCAATTCCACTTATCATGTTTTCTTTTGAATTTATGATCTGTAAATTTTTTTTGTTTTGGTTAGAGTTAACTAGTACAATAGGTATTATTAGATTTATAATTAATACTCGTGGTGCTAGCTAATTACAAATCAAATAGTTATATAAATTAGGAGTGATCTGTATATTTTTTTCATTTTATTGATATAATATTTATCACTATCTAAATCCGCATAAGAAATCCATTCCCTTTTTATGTGATATTATTCCCAAAAAAATATCAGTAAACCTAAGACGCTCCTATTTATTTTTTTATTCCATAGTCATTTCTATCCTCAATCAATGAAATAAGACCATTTTTTTAACAATATAATTTACAATCTGATATCTACAATAGTAGACAGGAGTAACATTATCCATGTTAAGCAAGGGCAATATATCACTATTAATGTTATCTCCCAAATATAAAAACTCGGCGGAAGTCTTTTTAAAAATTTTTGAATGCTTCTACATTAGGGTTTTATATACCCTGTTTCAAACGATGAGAATATTTCAGCATAATAATACAAATTAAATTTACAGAATAACGATTTATAGATTGGAAACAAATTTGTTATAATCAGTATTTTTACACCATTTTTCTTGATTGAATCCAATAATTCAAACCCGTGATCCACCAGATTACAATTCTTAATGAACCATTCAGAGTATGTTTTAACTTGTAAATATCTTCGTTTGGATAAATGTTCAAGATAATTATCTTCTTCTACAGTTAATAGCAATTCTTTCTGGTCATTAAATTCATCAAGTGAATTTATAAAAGGAGCATACGGAAAACCAATTTCAAATAGTTTTCTTTGAAATTCACTTAAGTCAAAAAACAAGGGACTACTACTTAAAAAATTTGAGATTGATTCTCGGCTTGGTGGTTCAATGAGGGTATCCATTAAATCAAATGCCACTGCATCATAATCGCTTATCAATCTTTTCTTGCACCTCGGACTTTCTATATTTTTCGAGAATATAAAACATCATAGGCTATTTGTTTAGCTTCCCTGCTAAAAGCAGTAGTATCAGTAAATGTTTGTCTATTAAATTTTGAAACTTCCCACTTTGTCATTTTATCGTGTAAATTTTGGTATGGAGTATAAAGAGATAGTCGCGCTCTATTATTTGAAGATTCAATAAAATTGATTGTATTTTCTATTCCTTCTGCAGTTTCTCCTTCAAGCCCAACCATTAGAAATGCATTGACCTCAATATTTAATGAATTACATTTTTTTCAAATAACTTTTGTAATTGCTGTGTTTTCAATAATTTCTCTCTTGGCAAAATATGTTTGGATTCAACTTCCAATGTTTCAATTCCCAATCCAATTCTAAAACAGCCCGCTCTACTCATTAACTCAATATCTGAGCGCTCTAAACTCTGAACAGTAGTAACGCACTTCCAAGGAACTTTGATATTTCTAGAAATCATTAAATGACAAAAATTGCTCTAACCATTTTTTTCTTCAGCGTAAAAATTGCAGAGAAGAAACTAACATAGTCAAATTTTTGTCTGATTTTCTTCTATATAGTCTACAACTCTTTCAACAGATACTCGCCTATCTTGCAATCCTTGGAGTATTTGAACATCACAAAATTCACAACCGATAGGGCATCCTCTTGATACATGAACAACTAATTCTTTTCTATTTGGAATTCCACAATATCTAGAATCATCATCTTTATATAATTGATAATAAGCCTCATATGGAACTTCTGAAGTATCAGGGAATTCAAATTTATCTGCAGATAACGGAGCAACTGGTCCTCCATCTCTATACTCACCATTACATAAATAACAATTACCTGAAGGTTGTTGATTATTACTTATATAGTGAATTGCGTTTGAAATGCATGATTCAAAATCACCGCTATAAGAAATAAAATCAGGATTATACTGCTTAAAGAAAGCAGGTATTTGCATAACTAGTCTTCCAAAAAACAACAATTTACTATATTCACTAAGTTCTCGACAATAGAAAAATAAGTCTATCTAAATTATCAATACTATCATAGTCACATAGTATTGATATTAGATCAAATTCCTCCTTCTTAATAAATTCGCTAAATCTTTCCAAGTAAAGTTTAGTACAGACATATCTTTACAAGTAACTTCGGCATCTGGGTGATTTTTCCTAATATAACTTCCAACTTGAAAAAAACAGACATGTTATATGCTGCGTTGAAATAAGCGGGAATATTAGGAATTGTAGTCACTAATATTTTTCATAAAAAAATTTCTCCCTCATCTTATTAAGTTTATTATCATCTATATTTAGAAATATTTGCAACCCTTTCATACAATAAAAACTCATTTCTTACTTTTTTTATCAAATTGCTCCAGAATTTCTTTTCTTGGATTAAATGAGATTTTTCTTCTTCTGAGGATACTTATTTTTTTAACAATACATTGTTTAAAAAGATAACGCCTACTTTCCTCATAATCTAAAAAAATATTTTATTCTTATCAATTCCTAGAAAGGACAAGAGGAGATAAATAACTAATCCTGTTCTATCTTTTTCCAAATTTACAACCAATTAAAAATTTTTGTTGTACCTTTCATTACTTATTAGATTGAAAATTTTTCACTAATCCATCCTTATTGAATAATAAAGTATTATAATACAATTCAGAATAATCTCCATAACTTAAACTTTTTTTCATAAAAAGTTCGATGCCACTTTATCAGTAATTGGAATATTATGGTAGCTGAAATTTTCAGAAAGACTTCCAAGATTGTTGAGTTGCGTAACAATATTTGTACTCTCTCTTAAGTCAATAAATAAATCAATATTATTATTTTTTTATTGTATCAATATCTATTGTCTCATCTAAAGGTTCACCTGTTCTATACAAATTTTTTTGCAACAGAGGACTTTCCGAAAGTTGATAAATTTGTCATTCACCATCTATCGTACCCCAAAAATTTAGATTGCATAAGAGCATTGTAATATTTTTCATCAGAAAAAAATTTTCTATTACTTTGTATATTTTAAAAATCTTGAATAGTTTCTCTTATTGCATCTTCAAAATTGCAGAAATTAATGGACATAACTGATTGTATTTTTTTGACATATCAACTTTATAAGACCTATTATCAATCCGTTCGTTATAGTCAATCTTACAATCTGAATTTAATACTTTAAAAAAATCCTCCCAACCGTTTCGGAAATGGTAAAATTATCAAAAGATATATTATATATTTCAAATTTATGCTTCAATTCTAGGATATTGACATAAATATTAATTAGATTTTTGATATACACACTAGGTCGTATATTATGCATATTAGGTAAAGTTATCACTTGCTCTAGACAAGCACCCACTATTATCTTATTATTTAGAAGATCTAGCCTCTGTCTTTCTGAATATCCATATACCGTCGCTGGACGTACTATTGTTGTAGATACATTCCTATTAAAAATTATTAAATATATAATTTTCTACCATAACTTTACTTTTTTTGCATAATCATTTTGAGGTTCTGGTAAACTATTTTTCATCAACCATATCTATATTCTTACTGCCGTATACACTACAAGATGAAGGATATATAAAGTGTTTTTACTTGTGTATATTTTAAATAGCTATATAGCCGTTTTGTCTCTTCAAAAATTTATTGAAAATCCTACTTCAGATGAAACACCATTTCCAGGATCATTAGATACACCAGCTAGATGATATATTGCTTCTATTTTCTTTTTGATTCAGAATTTCCCAATCAATATCTCGGATATCAGCAATGATTATTTCAATGTTATCCAGATTATCAAAAAAAGTTGCATTACTATACAAATTAATATCCACTACTACAATAGAGTGACCTAGTGATAATAATCTTTTGACCAACTCTATTCCAGTATAACCTAGACCGCCTGTTACTAAGATTTTTCATAAATATAATTCATTCCTTTCAATTCACTCAATGAATAATATGAACCTAAATATTACTTTTTATTTTTTTGATTTTTTTCTCCCTTATTTTACACTACCCTATTAATGCAGAAAAATTAACTATAAACTACCACATAGAATAAAAAAATTACTCACTACAGTTGATTTAGAGGGAGTGGGTATCAAAAAAACAAGGCTGTAGATATCACTAAATCCACAGCCTTAAGAACTAACTTCTATCTAGTATATTAAAAATTAGTTCATTCAACTCTACCACTCTGCTCCACAGACAACACTAGAAAGTTGATCCATTTCAGTTGGAATCTCATCCAACATCAATTCCAAATCTTCAATCAATAAATCTTTAGACATAATTTTCTCCTCTCTATACTTAAAACCTTAGCTCAGTTATTGATTTTAATGAATATAAATCTAACTAGAATACTATCGCTTATATTAAAAACATAAAACAACTAAACTTAATTCTAAGTAATACTTATTAACCTTCAAAGTTAGACAATGAAGAATTAACTACAACATTAAAAAAATTTATCAAGATTGCTTAGGTTAGTAAAGCTCAATCAAATGTACTCTATCATTACTAACAAGCATTTTCTCAACTATTGGCGCTTTCTTTACATAATAAGTAAGAATAGAAAAATAAAACATTGATATTCAATCGTTCTATACAACCTGCTGCCATATCAGGTCTTACTTTATTATTATACTTAAGTCTTCTTTTTTTATAACATTCCACAAACACTCCAATATTGGTTTTTTTTAACCAAATTACTGCATCAGCATAAGACAAACGTTGCTCAATATTGAACAAATAATCTCCATCTAAAAATTAGTTTCCTGTATTTATTCAGATATTTTTTTCGATATTCCTCTCTAAATCTTTCCGAGAAACACTCTCCCAATCACTTCTCCAGAATATTCTATCTATGTGGACTACCTTAATATTCAACAGTTCGCCCTAATTCTCTAGCCAATGTTGACTTTCCTGATCCATTCGGACCAATTATAAGAATAATAAATTTCTCATTTTCATTAACTAATTGTTTCAACATCTCTGCGTTCATATTCCATCCATAAATGTAAAATACTCAAATTCTAGCTCAATATAAACCTAAATTTAATAAATATAAAAGATAATTTCAAAATTTTGAAAAATTTAAAAACATTAAAAAAATTAAATTATCGACTTCCACATGTTAATGTGTAGCAATTTTAAATATTCTCGTCAAGTTCAATCTGAACGGAGTCTGTATCATGTAATTCGAATGTGATAATGTCTTTAGTAAATCGAACGTGAAAATATCCCATTTGGTAGAATAGTCACATGAAAAGGATCCAACTAAATATGAATGAAATGAAAAAATATCTTGTGATAAAAGCTATAACTCAAGGAAAGAAAAACAAAGAAACGGGCCTGTGCTGAACTCAATCTTTCTGAAAGACAAATCAATCGTCTGCTACTAGCCTATCAACAGAAAGGAAAAGAAGCCTTCAAACATGGAAACAGAAATCAAAAACCAAAACATGCAATCCCTGATAAATTCAAAGAACGTCTCCTAAAGAAATACCTCTCCTATGAAACAGATAAACCAAATGTCCTTCATTTCTGTGAATTACTATAGTGAAATGAAATAAAAGACTGAACAAATTTATTGGGGAAGTCAAACTAATTTCTAACAATGTTTCAGAAACAACAGTGTACTATTTCAACTTCAATCCACTATAATAACTGATGGTGTATTTAATGTCGGTAAGAGAAACTTCTGAAACCAAGCTTCAAAAAAGTCGCTGGGCATCGTCTCTTCGTAAGTCATTGGAGCGATTAATTCACCATTTGTTAGCCCTGCAACCAAAGAAATCCTCTGATATCTTCTTCCAGATACTTTACCTCTTATTAACTGGCCTTTTAATGAGCGACCATATTCTCGATAAAAATAAGTATTGAATCCTGTTTCGTCAATATAAACAGGTGCTAAGTGCTTTAAACTATCCAAACTTTTAAGAAATAAAGCTACTTTTTCTGGGTCTTGTTCATAGTAGGTTTGGTTCTTTTTTCTAGCCCATAGCTTTGAGAGCATAGTGGATGGTAGTTGGATGACAGCCAAATTCAGAAGCTATTTCAGTCAAATAAGCGTCTGGATTGTCAGTAAGATAGTTTCTAAGTTTATCTCTATCAACCTTTCTTGGTTTTGTTCCTTTTACTTGATGGTTTAGCTCTCCTGTTTTCTCTTTTAGCTTTAACCAGCCATAAATAGTATTACGTGAGATTTGGAAAACGTGGGATGCTTCTGTTATACTACCTGTTCGCTCACAATAAGAGAGAACTTTTTTACGAAAATCTATTGAATATGCCATAAGAAGATCATACCACATTATGTACTATTTTAGGTTCAGTTTACTATAATTTCTTAGCAAATCCTAACTAAAAAAATTGTTTAAAAACAAACAATAAACATACACTTAATGGAAATTAGCAGCTCCAGGATCAATCTCCACTGATGTAGATGTAGCATATTGATTAAAAAGTTTTTTTAGATTGTTATTCAAAAGCCATACTCATTCCAAAAAAATCATCAATCCTATAATTACAACTACTGCTATTTTTTTCAACATATTTTTTTCATGTATCTCCTTTTTATTTTCTTGCTCTCATTCTAGCACTTCAATATTATACTGTCAAGACTTTTTATGATGTTTTTTTTATTTTTGTTAAATACATTTTTTTGTATCTTAGATAGACGAAAAAAAGTATGCTGGACAAAAAAACTCAATTTTAGGAGCAAATAAAGTAAATCATTCAACAATAAAACGCATAATATCAAGGATTTTCAACACTTGATACTATGCGTTTGCTAATTTCTAAAGACTTTTTACCCAGCCTCCTTTACTATTCTGTTATATCTGCAATGTAATGCTCGATTTTTAAGAGCCATTGACATATTTCCCTCAAGCTTATATAGGAAATAAGCCATTTCAAAGTACTCTTTTACTGCAACTTTAGAAGAAAAAAATTCTTACTGACATTTCCCATCAATACATACAAATCAGCCAAAAGATATGTTGTTCTATACGTCTTACATTGCTTTATCGTATCTGTGATTTTAGTAATAGCCTCTTCAGTATTATTCTGCAACCATAGATAGCGACAAACATTATAATTAAATTTAATAGAAAGGTTTAATTCTTCGATTGTGTTTAACTTGAGTTGATTTACTTGATACTCTAACTTTTCTCTAATTTCATTAAAAACTCTCTAAATCTTCAATATCATAATAAAAAAATTGAATAGAGTATTTGCAACTTGAAGGTAGGTCAAGTCAGTTACACTTAACTGAGACAGTACCTTCTCCAATCTTGCCACAGCCTCCTCTTTTTTTGCCCATAGAAATAAAAAAATCTACAAGAGATTTTTATCCACTCCATATAAAACTTATCTACTAGAGACAAGCGATGTACCTTTACACTCTCTAATTCATATATATATTTTAAAGACTCATAATTTCGATTTGTGATAAATGTCTGGGCTAACTTTTTTTAAACTCTGATAACTCATCAATCTCTTCTACAATCTGCTCATTAAAAAAATAATCTACACTAACTTTTTAACTTCTTAGACAGAGCATATAAAAAAATCTGCTCCTGGAGTAAATTCTCCATTCTCTAATCGACTAATCTGTCCCTGTTTACATATCCCTCAGCCAATTCTCGCTGAGACATTTTTTTAATTCTTTTTCGTCTATTTTTTTTAATCTTGTTGCTAATAGTGTGCCCATGTTTACATTTTCCTTTTCTATTCGATTTCAATTTCAATTGTAACATGATTAAATTTTTAAATACAAATTAATAAACCAAAAGATACAAATTATATATAAGCAATGACTAGATAGGTTATTTTTGAAAACCTATCCCTTCTTCTTTTGAAATTTTCTTACTCAAACGATTGATAAACTTATTCACTTTAAATACGATGTCCTCATATCTATCGCTCTCTAATTCTATCTGGATATCTAACTCATTTAACTCCTTCTCAACAACATCAATGCCAATTTTATCAGTTATATTCAATTTAGAAAGATTCAACTTCATTTCTTGCTTATTTTCAACTGAAGCCAGTAAATATTCTGCTACTTGATTTAAGGTTGTTACTCGTTCTTGCAAAGCATTGATTCTCAATTCAGAAGCTGCTAATTCATGAACTAGTTCATCTTTAATTGTAATATAAGAGTGCTTATCCGTATCCAGCTCAAGTAAAGTATATACTTCCTCAATCTTCTCCTTTATCATCTCCACAGTTGTTTTCCTACGGAACGGAATTGTTTGATTTTCAGAGCTGAATTGGCGAATTAATGTTCTACCTTTCATATAGCAATTTTTCTCGGCATCATCTTTGTAATAGACATAGTAGGAGCTCGTTTCTCTGATAAAAACCTTCACCTTATCCTCCTCCATATCGAGCTCCATGTTAGGCAAAAAGATAAGCCCTTCCTGACGAATACCAAACTTGACCTTGATGTAAATACCATCATCCACTACTTTTTCAATTTGATTGAGTGACAACTCTACCTCAAATTCATGAATAGCATCTCTATTTCTCCTGAACTCTTGATAGGACTCCCAAAACTTCTCCTCGCTTGGGAGTTCTTTTTCTTTGGACAATCTCTCTTCTTGATAAACTTGAACTAAATCCTGAACTTCTGGAGCTTTCAAATCTTTTCTCTTCTCAAAATAATCTTTGAAAAACTCTACATCATATAAGTTTTTCTTGTCTAGTTCTGTTTCTTTCACTTCTATTCCTGCAAATTGAAAAAGAAACATGCTTTTTGCTTAGGTTTGATATTTAATCCAAATAGTTTTGCTTTTTTTACCAGATTTTCTAAGTTATCAACCTTAGGTAAAAGAAATTCCATAAGCTCTTCCATTTTCCTTTTTGCGAAGTAATTCTTAAAAAATTCTTCCGTGTAAGCTTGCTTGCGATTGAGTTTATTACCACGCACCACTTGTCTCATAGTTGAGTCCATCATAAAAAAGGTAGCATGCTTGTGACTGAAATCCATCTCCACATGTAGTAATGGGGCGTTCTTTTTGAAAGCCTCAAAATCGGTAGAATTTTCCATCAAAAAATAGAGTCGTTGCTTAAGTTCATATTTGTGATTGGTATTACGATAAACTTTATACTGTTGGTGAGAATAGCGATTCTCGATAATTTTTGCACCTGCAATTTTAGAAAATCTATCTGAAATCATGCGAAGATTTCGTTCGAATTTATAATTCCACTTTAGTTTTTTGTCCGAATTGCTATCAACCGAATTAACAATGATATGATTATGGAGGTGATTTTTATCAACGTGAGTCACAACGATAAAACGAAATTTACCGCCAGTTAACTCCTTCATTGTCTCATAGCCAATCTGATTGATTTGTTTAGGAGTGAGATGATCTTCGGGTGAAAAGGACTGAATGATATGGTGAGCATGAATTAGTCTTTGATTTTCCTCATGCCTGTCGTGGCGAAAATCGTAAAGCGTATCATTACTGATAAAATTTTCATGATACATCTGCACCATCTCCTCATAGCTAGGAAAATCCAGAAAATTCCTCATGCCATAGTTCGATACCAATGCAAGATTCTTGGTCTTCTCAGGATTGAGAATATACTTGATAATTTTTTTGCGATAACTCTTTCCGTGAACGGCAAAATGCTTAGTGATGACCATGAAACTCCCTCAACTTTTTAGCTTGAATACTAAACTCTTTCTCTACCTCTCTTATCAAGTTAGCGATTCCCTTTTTCAAGTCTTGCAATTCTCCACTTGAAATCAACTGAGATTGATTGACACTTCGGGCAATCTGGTTGATGTTATTACCAATCCTCTTCAACTCAAATATCAAATCTTGATAACAAGTTGTATCAATGGTGATGAAATTCATACCAGGGTCAAGTAGAGTTCGTCGAGCATATTCTGAAAAAGATTGACAACCGCTTTGGTCAATACAATATTTCAACTGATTCAATTCGCTATCAGACAGGAAAACTTTCTTTAGATTGGTTCGGTAACGATTTTCCATGTGCCTACCTCATGTATTTTTTTCGGAAATCTTGACTGAGAGGAATGGAGTTCCCTATTTCTTGAATCAATTCCTGCACACAGGTTAAGAGAATGGATACATGTTCTTGGGTGACTTGATGTTCTGCCCTTGATAAGATTAGAATCTCATAAACATCACGACTGATTTGTTCCAGCTTTTGAGATTGCCAGAAGGTGAACCACTTTTCAGCAGTCATTTCTAATTCGTCCTCCAGTAACTTGTTTCTGGCAAATGAAGAAAAGTGTTCAAATCCTTTATTTTTCATCATTACGCCAATCATTTTTAATTCATTTGCGGTCAAATTAACCTCTTTGCGAATATCTCTGTATTGTTCTGGCACACTACTTCCTCACTTTCATCGATTGTCGGATAATTCCCGACCCCGTGTCAACCACGGGAAACTTATAAAAACAAAATATAGCATCTTGTAAGGCTTTGCGAGCTCAGATATTGTGTCCACAATATCCCAAAAATCATATCGCCAGCCTATCAAAACCTTCTAGTTTTGACAGCCAACGATAAGATAACTTGGTGGCTTCGCCCCCAAACCCCCAGAGAAAATCTGACATAGATTTTTACAAGTTGAGTAAAGTATATCGGAAGAAACTTGGAGAAGTTATCACATGAAAAAGAAGAAATAAAAAAAGAGCCTTGTGGCTCAAAGTTCATTTTTTGTATTGATTATATATAGCAGAATCTTTCAAAAATATAGTATTTAGTATCCCCATCTTTCATAACAATTATTTTTGATGATGTATTGATCTCACCTATATTTACATCATCCATATTTCTCACTGTAATGCTAACATTATCGTAACGATAACGTTTATTACCCACAATTATTTCCTGATTTTTGAAAAGAAAGTTTATCATTTTCATTCACTTGTTTAATAGTTCGATCACTATTCAATATTAAAAGCATAGTACTCTCCTCTGTAACTGGTTTTCATATTATTATCTATTTGAATACTAACGACAATAAATAAACCTAGCAAAAATAATAGGGATAATCCAGATAGAATGGTCAACTTTATTCAAAAATTCTATACCCAGCATATTTAGTTTCCTGCATAATACTGTTAAAAAGATTCAGAGTTTTCTAGAATAAAAATAATTAGAATCAACCCTCAAACTATCTTTTTGAAACAACAATATTTTTTTCTAACGCCCTTTTTCGACTCAATTCCATCTTCCGTAATATGGTAAACATCACTCTTATTTTTTTCCATCGTTTTTTTAATAATTGATTTACCATGTACATAATAGTAACGATTCCTATCTATGCTCCATTTTTGAAAAAAATTTATAGTTTGCTTGGAAATATCTACCATTTACAATTGAACTATCTACCTCCTTAACACCCAATAAAAAAATCTTGATATGAATCTGAATATAGTTTCTTTATACTCAGTGTAAATCATAATTGAAAGTAAAAATAAATATAAATTTTACAAAAAGTACTAAATAAAGAGAAAATTGAAAAAAATAACTTATATATTCTCTTTCAAAATGGTATAACGATAGCAAATTAACTAGATATATGAAAGACTCACTTGTGTAAATCTTTTTCTGAAATTAATAAAGATAAATATAATAGAGGAGTGTATGCTAACACTATATACTTCATTTTTTTATTAGTCGTTGCTTAATTTTTATCCTCTTCTTGATTTAAATTTTTTTATCTCTCTGTCAGATAAAAAAATATCTTATATCAAAATTTATAAATTTCAAAAACAGTAGTAAGTATAATTAATGTTAAAAAAAGTCCAATCCAATAATGAATTTTCTATCCCAATTACTGATATTATAAATAAAAGGTACCACAAAAAAATGCAAATAGCAATAAAGGGAGAAATTTTTAATTAGAGTATATAAAATACGAGAAATACACAAAACTATTATTAAAATTAATAATAACCCACCAATATAAGCATTCTCAAAAAACATCAGCTCCAAAAATATTTTTTTGTATGAATTTTTTTCTATCAGTGAAATAGACAACCTAAATGTTACTATATAAAAAAATAGTGTAAGCAAATGCACTAAACAAATATTTTTTTAAATGATGAAGCCAAATTTACTTTTTAGTTGTTCCCTCACTGTTCCTAGATTGTATTTTTATGTCTTTATAGTTAAATAAAAATAAATATCACTAAAAACTATGAGGTACATAAGAATAGATATAACATTTTTTTATACTGATTTCATTGATAAAAAAATATTTAATAAATAAAATAACGATACTACATTTAAAAATCAAAGTGATAAAAAAATTCCACATCATGGGTTTACTTATAAACAAGCTTTTCAATAATTTCATTTTAATAATTCATTCCTTTCATTTCACTCAAGGCACAACACAGAATGAAAAAAAGTGTTGTGCTCTTTATTTTGTCTTATAATAATAGTGAGAAAGCCTATCACTACTATAAATCACTGGGAGGAATAAGTGAGCGGTACAGCCACTATATCGCATCTCTATAGGTATCATTATTTCCATCAAGCACAACTAACCGTGACTAGAAGTACATATTAGTATACACGAAATTAGGATAAACAATAAATTAATTAACCCTTATTTTTTTAAAAACTTTCTCCCTTAACTAAAAGAACATTAAATTAGATAATTCCACTCTGGATTTCTTCATCATTTCCTTCTCAATCTGACTGAACTCTCCAAATAGTTATTTTTTTCTAAAAATAGTCACCAGATAGATGTTAGGTATTAACCATAACAGACAAGTCATCACTCATCAAAACCTACGGATTACTCACATCATCAAAGAAAATATATTGGATATCTTGATGACGATAAAGATGAGTTAAGAGATTTGTCTCTAGCTCCTTGACAATTCCTATTTTTAAAGTCAGTTCGTAATCTTCAACTGGATTTAACACCTCTTCTTCCTCCACAATATCGACATAGGATATGTTGAGCTTCTGGCAAATAGTATCTATCAGTTCCGTTGAAATTGAACTTGTCCCGTTCTAGTAACGACTAAAGGCTATTGCATGAAATAACCCAAATAGTGCAAATTCTGGTTATGTCATGTACCTTTCATAAAGATTTTATATATCTCCAATCATGGCAGTTTATTCCTATCTGTTAATGCTATTATAACATTTAGAAATTAAAAAAAGACCGATTAAAAAAATCATTAGAGAATACAATTCTAAAATTGAAATTTTTTTCGTGCTAATTCTATGAAATCTTGATTTTTCTAATAAATTTGTACTTATTTCCTTCAATCTATACTAATACCGCATTGTTTCAAGTTTGTAATTAAATCAAAAGTATTAGATATGATTTAAAAAAATCGTGTTTTAAGCTCTCGTTGACCAATATCATAGTTTGCTATTTAATTTTAACTAAAAAAATCATTGTACAAATCAATCTACTAAAGATGAATTTATGGTATACTAATGATAATAAATAGTTATCGGTAGGAGAACATTGTATGAAAATTCTATTCTTAGCTCAATTTTGCACCTAATCATGATTTTTATATCGAACCACAAAATGATATGGAAGTTTTCTATGCTGAAACTTACCATCATAAGATTTATGAAGTATTATCCAAAACAGGCCATAAGATAATCACATCAAATAATGTTGACTATCTAATTAAAAAAACTATGAAGAAATTGATTTGGTATGGTCATTTTACAATAGGATTGGATTCAGAAATTCAGAGATTTTTTTATACAATCATTGTGTGAATATTTAAAAAATACCATATATTGGAGCAGCACCTAATGTCAGAGCTTTGGTAGAAGACAAGAATTTATCAAAAAATCTGGCTGAGCATTTGGGAATAAATACTGCAAATTGGCAAATTGGTAGCATAGAGTTTCCATTGGTAGAACATCCACCATTTTCTGGCCCTTATTTCATAAAAACCACGATTTGGTAGTGGTTCAGAAGGTATTGATGAATCATGCTATTGTGAAACATGGAAAGAAGTTAAAGAAAAAGAGAAAGAATTTTATCTCAAGCAAACTGAAATAATTGTTGAAGAATTTATTGATGGAAGATTGTATGGTGTTCCATTCATTAAGGGGGTCAATGGTGAAATTATTATAGGAACTCCGCATTTTTCAACTTCAGATAAAAAAGGAAACATTATCAGTACAAGTCAAAAACGAAGAACTGAAGGGGGGCTGAAAACAGAAATAAGTAAGGATGAGGTATTAAACAAGGAATTGTTTACTTTATCAAGGAAATATTTCCAAAGTATGCAACCATCTGACTATGGAAGGATAGACTTTATTATAGGAACAGATAGAAAACCATACTTTCTAGAAGTAAATACTATGATGAACCTTGGTATTCATAGTGGTTCTGTGCTAAGCTTCTTAAACAGTGGTTTTGAGACTTATGAAGATATTATTCTCACTCTATTACAAATCGGTATAGAACGAGTAAAACATCCAATACGGTAAAAATACCAGTTTACCCCCCACAGTTGATTTGGTTGTAAACTGGTTATCTTTTATTTAATAGCATAATTTTTTTCAGGAAACAACAATTTTACATCATAATATCTATAAAAAAAGATATCCTGGGCAAAATAATTTTTTCCAGTCCGAATCAGTATATTTTTGACCATCCTCAATTTTTTGTAAATAGTGAAAGGCTAACTCTTCAACATAATGATCATCGTTTCTAAATGGGCTTGTATCTAGAGTATCCAGATATTCAGAAATATCTACATCGTTCATATAGAAGTAGAGAAGTTGGTTAATCTCAAAAAAATCGCTTGGTTTGATAAACAGGAGATTTATCTACCAGAGATTTAACTTGAGAAAAATAATTTATTTGCTTCTAAAGATGAAACTTTAGCTAAGTAGAGTGTTAGATTGATCCTAGAGTAAATAAAGGGAGTCTCCGAACCAGTTTCATCTTCTGATATCATATTGAAGTATAGTGTAGGATTTTGATTTGTAAAAATTCATTAAATACAAGGAAAAAGTTATTATATAAATATTCATATCTACTATCCTTTAGCAATAGTATTTGCTGTATTTCAGTTTCTAAATTTTGCAACTCTTCTCTAGCATTTTCTATTGTACTAAATTTCATTAAGAAGCAAATATAATTCGATAATGTTCGATTATAATTAATATCATCTGCTCCTTTGAAAATCTCTAAAAATATTCTTATAGGCTATCATCCCTCTTCAAAAGGAAGATAAAAATGCAATATTTCGTAATAAGTAAGGATAATATTGAGAACCGACAAAGTTTTTTTATAGAAAAAAATTTTTCCTGTTTCATTAAGTATTTCTCGATACCCAGTAGAATTATTCCTGTTAATATAAGCAACGAATAAGTTTGACAATACCAAGCATTGCTCATCTTTGTCTACTGAAGTCTCTAATAGATGTTGTAAAAGGTCAAGGTGGTCTGACGACCGCAATCGCTCTTTGACTAAAGCTTGTAGTAGCAGATAACTTCTTTCATCACTATATTGCGGATATTTTTTTGAAGTAGGTGAAAAACTTCATTGAAATAGAAACGATTATACAATAGTCGGCCAATTGTTAAGAGCTCAGTTAAATTGTCTAATTCACAAGAAACTAATTGTAACAAATAATCAGTTTCTATTTCATCTCTCTGGAGTTTTAGGAGACCTAATAGAAAAATATTTTTTTCTTTGATAATTGCTTATTGGTATAACTAATTCCATATTTACAAAGTTCTACAGATAACTCTTCTGTTTCGGAGATTACATCAACAAGCGTATTTATAAGCAATGTTTCTTCAATTTGGTTTTTGTGTAAAGGAAAAAAACCGGTATTAGCTAAAATTATCCTCCTGAATCTAAATATTCTATAAATCCATCCTGTGATAGTTTACGAATTAATGTCGAAACGTCAGAGTTCTCTTTATTTAAAGTTAATGTTTTTTTGGAGATAAGTCCGATAAACTTTATCTAAGAATTTTAATGACAAGGGACACCTTAATTGTGTTAGAGAACCTAAAACGATTTGTTCAAAGATAGTCAATTCACGCTCGAAATCATACTTCTTTATGCATGACATAATAGCATGTATGCTAAAATTTGAAGCTGATATTTTAGACAAACTCTTTTCATCTAATTCGGTTTGATAGCTTTCGAAAAAAATGGTATGTTTCTTGATTATCTGGGCGTAAAAATTTCTGATTCCACGTATATGGATTAGTAATTTCAGATTTTGAAAGGAACTTAGTAACTTCATGTTTGTCTTTATTGGGAACCGCGACTATTAAGTTCACTTTATGCTGTATAAGTATTTTTATAAAATCAATATTTTTCTCATCTAATTCTTCTATGATAAGAGCAACTCTTGGATTAATCTTATTTAGGTATTCAATAAGAGCTCGTTCGAGCTTATAGTCTTCATAATGTATCGCATCTACGCTAAGTGTACTATTAATACAATCAATAATATTTACAATTGTAGAACCTATATTGGGAATAAAAGGGATGCAATCAAGTGGATATACCATTGTCTTGAGTATCGTCAAAATAACTTCTCGTTTAGGATACTTTGATATTTTTTTCTCAACTTCTTCAATAGTGACAGCATTAAAAAAATCTGTCTAAAAAAATTTGTTTTGCAATATTTTTCACTACCACTAATATAAAAAAACTTGTTAATTCCTGGCTATTAAAAAAACTCGGTTGTATATTTTAAAAAGTAACTTAGTCCGCTCTCATCATCAGACTGGAGTAAAATAATTCTCTTATCTACATTATTTAGAAGGTCCTCCGGAGTAATTTTTCGATTTACGTAGACTTCATTCATATGCAAATTCTCCTTCTCTACCGATAACTATTTATTATCACTATACAAAGCACTCAAATAAGTTTATAATAGCATGATTATTGATAAAGGAGATTTTTATGGATTATAAACTTATTTCTACTTACTTAGATTATTGCAAAAACTCATAAGCGTTTGAGTTCACACACGATTCGCGCTTATAAGAATGATCTTATGCAATTTTATAACTCAGACTATGATAATGTCGAATCCTATATAGAACACTTGACACAATCTAACATAAAAAACAAATACATTAAGAAGAAAAAAATTGCTTGTATGAAGGTGTTTTATAACTATCTAAAAATACCAGAACATAATTGAAGAGAACCCCTTCAATCAATTGCGTTTTCAATTTAGAACTGAAAAAAATATTGCCTAAAAACGATTCCGTATGACATTCTGAAAAGTATTTTTTTATATTTAGAGCGGAGAGTAGTTCTATCTAAAACTGATTATCAAAAAAACAACACGCTGAAAGAAATCTACTAATTATTTCACTTTTTACTTTCAACAGGCATCAGGATTTCTGAACTTTTGCCACATTCATCTCAAAGATATTAATCTTTCCAATAAGACACTCCGTATTATAGGAAAAGGTAAGAAAGAGCGTATCTTATTTTTAGGAGATCAAACAACCTTCAATTTATTAGAAACATATATAAATAAAAACGGAAAGGAATCTAATGATTTCCTATTCCCAGGGAAACATTCGCCTAAACCATTGTCAGAGCAAAGTGTACGTTTAATTTTTAAAGAGAATCGTTGAACAAAAATAGCTTATCTAAAAACTATTACACCACATATGTTTAGACATAGCTTTGCAACAATGCTTCTAGATAATGATGTAGATATTCGATACATTCAACAAATTCTTGGACACAGTTCTATATCAGTCACACAAATCTATACTCATGTATCTCATTCAAAACAAAAAAAGAAATACTTAGTTCTTTTAATCCTATGTCAGTGATTCATTCTGAAATCGAGTAAGAGACATTTCCGGAGGTTACAGTTTACTTCATCTTAAATTAATGTTTGTAGTTCGACTTCAGTTAATAGATTTTATACTCAACAAAAGCAAAAAAAGCATACAAAACTCTACTTTGAATCAGCATTTATACTAGATTCCGTATTAAGAACTCCATAATTGTTTTTCTAAAATATAACTTTCAAATATCCTTAAATATAGATGAGGAAAAACTCAATCTCAGAAGAAAATGGAGTAAATCTTCCTACAAGAAAACGCATAGTATCAAGTTTCAAACACCTAATACTATGCGTTTTTTTGATTTTAAAGACTTTTTTTATCCTAAATAGACTATATTTTTAAAAATTCGTGATCTAACAACCATTTCGATTAGTTAAATCTTTCAATCTTTCTTCTCCAGATTTAAGCATCTCTTTCTCCACTTGATTCCATTCTCCAAATAGTAAATCATGAAGAACGGTTGCTGCTTTAGTTGTATTTTCTTCTGAATCATATACACAACTTCTATCTCTTTGATAAATTTGAATTCTTTCAAAGATAGCTAGTTCTTCCAATTGTCGTGTATTATCAACTAGATGATTTACAATGAAATCATGATGTTCTTTTGGAGTTGCGCGTGCTTGATTTGGATTGATAGCGTATAGTTCTTCGTATCGGATAAGGGTGCTCAGATAGGACAGCTTAGGCTTTGTCGCAATTAAAGCTAATAGTACTTCATATCCTTTGTTTTTCAATAGTTGTACTGTTTTCTTTGGAACGTCAACTGTTCGTAAAGTTCCCTCGATCAAAAGATTGTATCCCAAATGACTCAATTCTCTTACTAAAGACTCTACCATTTTACCTGCAAAATCTTTGGTGTATTCAACGCTATCTTTGCCATATTCTTGCTGCAGTTCTAAATAGTGTGGATGCTGAGAACGAAAACTATCACCATCTATGATAACAATATTTCCTTGAAATTCTTTCTGTTTAATACGATGAATTGTAGTCTTACCAGCACCACTTTGCCCTCCAAGCAAAATCACTATAGGTTGCTTACTGGACTTTTTTCCTCTTGTCAGTGAACGAAGATTCCGTGCTAGAGCATGTTTGAATTCACTATTAGTGTAATCTTGGATTTCCATTAGGCTACCATCCGTTTTTCAGATATCTCTAACATGCGCTCAATTCCATCCAAATAGCCGCTATATCTCTCTATTTCATCAAAAGTTTCAACTAGATAGATATTCGTATGAATCAAGTCAGATAGATCATCACTCATTAAAATCCAAGGATTAGATTCATCATCAATGCCAATTCCCTGACTATCTTGATAACGATAGAGTCGAGATAGTAGATTAGCACCTCTTTCTTTCACAATTTCAATTTTTAAAGTCAATTCATAATCTTCAACAGGATTGAGCATTTTATCTTCTCCTACAATATCGACATAAGATACATTAAATTTCTGACAAATGATGTCAATTAATTCCGTAGAGACTGAACTAGTTCCATTTTCATAACGACTCAGACTATTTCGTGAAATACCTACAATCCGTGCAAATTCGGGTTGTGTTAAGTCATGTGTTTTACGTAAGGATTTTATGTTCTTTCCAATCATGGCAAACTCCTTTATTTTTTTATAATTCAATTATAGCATAAAAAAGTAAAACGCACCAAAAATGGTGCGTTATTTCTGTTTTTTTCTAGCCTAAACTTTACTTCTAAAAAAAGCCACCTAAAAGGGAGCACAACACTCAGCAGTATAGAAATAAGTACATCTCTTTAATGAAATGTCGTTATTTTTTTATCTATCTTCCAGAAAATCTGGGTGAGTTAAATTACTGTTATTGAGAAATGATTTAAATTGTTCTGGATCATTTCGATGTAAGACTCTAATATTATTCTAGCATCATGCTTAAACTCGCATGTATTAATAGGATTGCGAGTTCTATCAAACCTATCTTCTCCATGAGAGTACTCATTATTTATACGTTGTATAAACGGAGCATTCTCACCTCCGAAATAATTAATAATTTTTATTGTCATTGTTTGTTTTATAGTCAGGATATTTAAAGTACAAAAGAGTTTCAATAAACTTTCTGCCGTTATTTGGAAAATTATAAAAAAACAGAAAAAAATTATTTTCGTCTTCATCTTCCGTCGCCACCCTATATATTTGTTCAAACAGGAATACAAATTCCGTGACTTTATTTGACAAATAATTAGGCAAATTTTTTTATAACTTTTTTTGACGGGATATTTTTCAGCTTCTTTTTATCTTTTCTATTAAGTAATAATCTTTTTATTAGAAAATCTATTTGTATATTTCAAGAAATCTAGATTATGAGTGGACAAGAAGTATTGTAAAAAAATTCTTTCTTTTCTAGAAGACAAAAAAATTAGGTTGTAAATATAAAAAAATGTTATTTTCATCCAGACTAGAGACAGGGTCATCAATAAATAAGATTGTTTTTGACTTTTTCTTCTGTCGACAAACTTTCTAATCTTGTAATATAATAAGCAAAAGGCTATTAATGATTTTTTTCTCCTTCACTTAGATTATATGCTCTTTCTTCATTTCGAGAAACTTCGAAATATATACCTTCCTCATCATCGACTGATTTTAGGGACATCTCTGAATGTGCTAAAGAATTTTTGAAGTATCATATTTATACGTTTTACTGCTTCAGATTCTGACTTTAAACTACCTTCAAGTTCACTAATATCTTTCTCAAATTTTTTTCTTTTTCTTCGTTTAATATTTTTCTGCTCCAAATTTATTTTTTTCCATATCCTCTTGGAGTTGGTCAACTTCTTGAGATAGTTTAGTGAACTCAGGTACAGGGAACTCTTTTTACAATATAATATCTTCGAAGAAAAATCTAAACTTTTTAGTTTTCCTATCCTCAAATTGTTCTATCTGTTTAATAGTGTCATCATATAGTGAGTTAATCTCAACTTGAATTTCGGAAAAAAATCAATCCAATTTAAATCATTAATTTCAATTTTTAGAAAAAAATGTCTCGTTGTTTTTCTGAAATTTTTTTGATTCTAGTATTTCTAGAACTCTTTTTCTATTATCAGTATTATTTTCAATATCTTTGTTTATATTTTTGAATATCAGATACAGAATCTTTAAAAATAATCTTCCTTATTAATATTTGGAATAGCATCTAATTTTTTTGGATTTCTGATTTTTATCCTATTATTTTGCAGCAATAATTCGTTTTCCAGAGATCTTAACTCATCAGAAAAAAAGCCAACTTTAGATTTTTTTAATGAGGTCACTATCAATGCTATTACCACAAAATACACATTTTTCTGGATTATCTCCATGGATATCAACACCATGCTTAATCCAATTTATTTTTATCTGGACTATCTTTATATTCATCTAAAATATTACTTACTGAGACAACTTTAGATAAAAGTTTCTTCGTATTTTCTAAAAAAATAATGTGAAATTAAAAATTTTTTTATCAAAACTAACTAAATCAATTTTTTTGTGGTTTATTTATGTTTTTTTCGAGAATTCGTATTTTGGCTTGTTCAACATTCTTTTCTAACTCAGCTACAGCCTTCTCATCATCTTGTAATGGTAAAATAGGAAAATGAGCTGAATATTTTTTTCAAACTCCTCCTTTATATCTCGTATATCATATTTATTACCAACTACGACCGAGGGATTCTTTAAATTCTTGATTTTTTTGAAGCAGTTGTTCTCAGTTTTGAATCTAAACTATCTTTACTGATTTTTAGTCTTTTTGTTGCTTTTCAGTTATATCCAATTCAATCTGTGACAATTTTTTTCATTTCTAGGTTTAAGTTCGTTTAATCGTATATCTTCGATTTTCTTCAAGGTTTCATTAGTATCACTACCTATTGAAATTTGGAAACTATTTAATTTATTGTCGTTGTGAAGATAAATATTATCGTCAATAAATCGCTGATTAAAAAAACTTTTGCAATCTATTGGTAACTCGCTACCTATTTCGTTTGACTTAATAATCCTATGATTAGCTAGTTTGACTTCAAAATCTATCTTTTCATACTTTTCTGGAAGTTGCTTAAGTTCAATACTTTGAAAAAAATTTTTCGAATAAGTACTTTTTTTCCGGAATAGTTTCTACCGTAAAAAAATATTAATTCTTCCATCATTAAAATCATTACCGATACCTGATTGACTATGCTGTTTGTAGTCTTTATAGCAACCAAAAATCTTTGATATCAATTTTTTTATTTCTAAATTTGACATAATTTATACCTCTCTTTCATTATATCATATAGAGATAACATAAAACAGGATGCTTACTCAAATTACTTTATAAATGAGAATCATTCCAATCGCTCTTCGAATCGTGCCAATGAAGCAACTTCTTTCAACTCCGTAAAATAAGATTTTTAAGCCTAATCTATCATATGAAATACTGCAAAACTTAGTCTTAATTTGTCAGTCTAACTTATTCCGACAGGAGTTTCATTTCTGACTTGACAAAAATGAGTCACAAGCCGACTGTCACGAAACACAACTGAACTATTCTGGTAGACATTTATTACAATTTATCGGAAAACTAAATAACGAAAAAGCGAGTCAGGTGGACTGACTCGCTACTATTAACTCTGATAACTGAACTGCTAGCTATCAACTTGGCTAAGAGTAATTTCTTTCTTTTGAGGTCGCTTGTTTCAAAATACTATACATTAAAAATACTCTTGTTTAATTTTTTTGTAAGAAGATTGTTAGCAACCGAAGTTACACCAACATGCATCAGTTCAGGATCAGAATAATCTAGATTACGAGCATAGCCTTCTGCAACAGTCTGAGCAATACGCTCATCCAATTTATAATTAGAGGCTTTTAATAGTGCTTGAAATAATTCTGAACTATATAGTTTAATATTATTTTTCCAACGATACTACTGCCATTTTTGTAACTCCTCTCCTGTCTTTGATTGATAAACTTTCTCTATTTTCATTATATCACAAAAAGATTGGTTGTGAATGGATAATTGTTTAAAAGAATAGGGTTTTTCTAAACTCAGCAAGCATTTCTTCTTTTGTAATTTCATTCTGACGAAAAACGAGCTAAAAGCTTGGGTTGGATTGTCATCAGTCTGAACACCATAGATAAAAATCAAAAATGGTGTTGTAATTCATCTGGATTTTCCCGATTTTTGAACGACAAATTCCGCAAAAATCTAAATCTGACTCTGACTTTTTATGTTTTGCAAAAATAGTGACAATGATAGTCAGGGTTCTTAAAAAAATTTCTATAAAATTTGAAATACGAAATTCTACTATAATTCCTACTTCTTCTTCTGAGTCAAAAAAATATTATTATTAGAAGTGCTTCGATTTAATACTTCAACTTGCTTGTTAATAAATTTTTCTAGCTTGTTCAAAGTCAGGTGTGATATAGAAACCAGGTCCAAAGTCTAGCTCACTTCCTAAATTAAATTTAACATCGATTCCTTTTTTTAAGGATTCTAAATGTCTCAATAATGTCGCATGAAACCACTGCGTCTGACCTAGTTGCTTTTTCCTGCTTGGTAGTCAACTCCAAAAATATTTACTTCCTTCTCTAGTCTATACTAAAAAGTATAACACAAGACTTTATGCAAGTAAAAGAAAAATTTTTATAAAAACCATTTATTTCATTCCATTTTTCCTAAACTCTCTAAATTCTTCTCCAATTGTTCCTTATGAAGTTGGTTCTTAGCTTCCTTTAATGTGTCGTCCAAAGTTTCTTCTCTGTAAGTTGATTCTGTTTTTAGTTGTTCTGATCCTTGATCTGGAGTGAAAATGATATCTAGCAGTCGGTCTATTTTTTTTCAAGATCTTGGACAGACATATCAGATAGTCGATGAATTAGCTTCTTAAATACATCACTATTGTCTTGGTTTTTCTTAAAAAGTTTTGTAAACATCTATAACCTCTCAAAAAAAGCAGCCTTTTAAGACTGCTTAGTGTAATTCCGATATCGCATCATAAATGGACTGCAATTTCTTATTATCTTTATTCTTTGTGTCAATCAAAATATGTAGCTCTTCAATTTTCTTTTGACTACTTTGAATATCGCTATTGTTATCCGCAATCAGTCTTTTAAGATGTTGCTGATAACTTGTTGTGATATCTGTCTCTTTTCCTGTTCTAACCTCTGTAATTTTGGGTTTAGAACTAGGATTTGATTCTGTCACAGGTGCTTGTTTACGCTTTTGAAAAGCTGCTTCATAATTTACATCATTACCTCCTTGATGATTTCCAAATAAGGCCGCAAGTTTATCTGGATCTTCTTGATTTTCTGATTTACTTTCTAATGGTTGATTAAAATTCCAATCTTTTTGTCATTCACTCATTTCATCCTTTCTAAATTCAGCATCATCGAATTGTCTTTCTCTACCGAAAGGCATGGTCAAAGAGCTTCTTCAAAAACTCATGTGACTAATGCTTTGACGCCTTTTTGAACGTCGCAAACATTGCTGTCTCCAGTTGCTCTTTGTAAGCAGCAAGTTTTTCTGTCTCTTTTGCTACCTTGTTTTCTTGCCTAGTGACCTTTTCTTCTAGGCGTTCAATAATGGTCATATACTATCCTCCTTCATTCTAATATTAGCTAAAACACCTTGATTTTGTTATCACAATTCTAAACATTGAGAGGTTTGTCTTATTGGTTGATTCCTCAAGGTCTCTTTTACAGTCTCAAGCATAAATTGTAAATCTGATTTCTTTTCTCTAAGGACATCATTCCAGTCTACTTTTTCTTTCCCAGATTCATTATCAGGGAAATCCAGTAAAACAGGCAATCCTGATTGAGATAACTTATCAGAAAAATCTTTACCTGCATCATCACAATCTACCGCCAGTGTCAATAAATCAGGATGATTATCAAAATAGCTGGTGGTATCACGAATTGTATTGATCAAAGGCAATAACTTTGAAGGTATTACTGTATCTAAAAATTCCAACTTCTGATTTTCTTCAGCTATCAGTCGTAAAGTTTGATAAGCAACAACAGACCTTTTTAATCCCTCCATAGATACCAAACGAACATCAGTTAGACTTTGTTGATGAAGTTCGTAATAACTCATCAAGTCGATAAACGATTCACAAAAGACCAGTCTATTTGGTTTACCAATGTCAAAGGATATTCCAACATGTCCATGGCTTCCTTTTAGAATCGTTTTTAACCTCTCTCTAGAAAGAGTGGGATTCTTATAAATCCCTTGTAGGCTTGCTGCCTGCAGCTTGTGACGATGATCAAAGCTTTTAAAAACAATAACAGGTTCAACTGTTTCATTTGTTTTCCAACTGGCTTGTGACATCAAACCTTGTTGAATCATCCTTTGTACAATTTCTTCTGAAATTCCTCTACATTCTGTTAAAGTAATATCTGGCCAGACTACAGTTAGAATCTTCTATTCTCTTTAAAGGATAATAAAATGGTCTCTCTTTTTTTCTTGAACAGCTTCTTTTTTTGAAAAGGTTCTTCAGAAAGAAAAGGCTAGAGCTTCTTTAAAGGAAATTCCCTGAACAAGTCGAACAAAATCAATGACATCACCTTGAATATCTCTTGAAAACCATTTAAAAGTATTGGTAGTTGAAAAAATCCGAAATGAATCGTGTTCAGGATGTTCATAGACACTGCTCGAAACTTGTTTAAACGAGATACCTAAACGATTGGCTACATCAAGAATTGAAATTTGCTTACATTCCTCTATATTCATAAAACATCATCATTTTGTCGTAGTATTTGGCAGTGATGGAATAGATGATGATTCTTCTAAAGTTTTAGGAGTTGCCTTATCTAAATCATCTAACCCAGATTTCCAAACCTGTACTTGGTTGACCAATAACTTACCAGGTAGTTTAGAATAGGATAACTTAACTGTTCTTGTTTCTGTCTGATTAGTCTTTGATTGGTTAGCATTCTTTAAATCAGATACATAGGTTACATTATAAGAGACCATGGCAATGGCTTGATTCGTAGTCTGATTGACAAAGATATCTGCTTTTTCAAAATGATAATCCAAAATATAATCCTTATACACTTGGTTCATGGCATCATTTTGACTTGACAATTCTTGAGAATAAGCCGATTCAGTCATATAAGGTTGAATACGTGTATTATTTTCTCCGAGCTTTTCTTTCGTATAGTACTGCGTCAAAAATTCTTTTACAGTATCCGATGACAAAATGCTGGCTTTATCTTCTGCTTGTTTGTCCTCTACAAGTTTAGCTGCAGCCAATTCGATTTCTTTGCGACTTTGTTTAGCAGTAGAATGTTGACCAGCAGTATATCCCATCATGAGAATAAAGCTAGTTGCAGCCACTGCTCCGACACTAATTAAGGCTTTAGTTTTGACTTTATTTAACATCTTAGACCTTCTTTCTATAAAAACTAGGTCAAGAATAACAAAAAGGACTTGTAAGTTTTTATCACACCACAACGAAAGGTGATTCCTACATTTCAGGCGCAAAAATCGTACAGTTCAGAGAAAAAAATATAAAAATTAGCTGTCTTCAGTTTATAATATAAATATGAACAAATTAAAAGAAGAAAATTTGAGAAGAGCTCTTTCTCATATTGAACGCCATAAACAAAGCCATAAATACAAGTAATAATAGTGAGGATAATGATTTTTCATAAATTATTACTCCAATTTAGCTATGATGTATATGAAAGAATCAAGGCAAATAAAAAACCCTATCCGAATTTAGATTCAGATAAAGTTTTTTAACCATCTAACAAGTTTACATACTTTCCTTAGTTTTGGACTTTATGAAATGCCAACTGAAGCCTAGAAACAACATTAGATTGATGAAAAGGTACACAGCCGTAAAACTAGTTAAACCATGTTGCCTGAAATCATCAAAGTATAAAGTAGGTTCAGTAAAGAACAGATAAATTCCATAGACCTCCACGAAAATAAGAAAACTGACAAAACCAATCAGGAAAAGTCCACTGGCAATAAGAAAGAGTCTCCATAAAAGAATAAGAATTCCTCCTACTGCTAAAAAAATTACTGGGACAAGGAGTAAATCAGTCATGACTTTCTCCTTTCTAATCAATCAACTGACGATAATGGGTGGCAAGAGAGGAATCAAACTCTTCTAATTTTTGAACCAAGTCCAAATAATCCTCTTTTTCATGTTCTTCAAACTCCACATCTCGTTGATTCTGAAGTGCGATTTCCAATTGGCTAGTGAGTTCTTGTATAGAAAAACTGTAATCCCCCGTCACTTCCTCATAATGTTCCTTTAACTCCTTGTAGGCTTGGTATTCTTCAGGTGTTTGAAATCCCTGTACCAAAGCCTCTTCTAATTGATAATAGGTATCTTCCATCATAATCGTTACCTCGTTTCTTTCTATCTTTATTTTACCGCGCTTTTCTTTTCTTGTCCGCTATTTGTATCTATTTTTTAATCTAATTCAAAAGAAAGTTGTTCTTGCTTTTCTTTTCCTTTTTCGTGGAATTGTCTTAAGGCCTGATCAATAATATCTAAATCCGTTTCTGTTTCAATCAATGGCGCGAGTACATCGTATTCGGCCTTTTTAGTTTGATACTCCTCCTCCTTTGGAAAATTTTTCTCAATTTCTACCTTAGCAGTAGTCCATTTATCCTTTAATTCATCCAATAAGTTCTGAGTTTTCACTTGGTCCTCTTTAATGTGATCAATCGTATGCTGAAGTCTTTGAATTGTGCCTAAAGGAGAATACAAATCTAAACTGACAGAATACTGATTTTCTCCTACAATCTTAACAGAGAAGGTTTCAGGAAGAGGTTGATTTGTTGGAAGACTAAGCATTTTAATGTCAAATCCTCGATAACTGGCTAGGGGTACGAAATTCTTTGCTGTCAGCTTGATTATGACGGATAAGACGGTGTGAGGGATTCACCTGCTTCAGCTCGTTGCTCAAAAGCTTGCTTGCCAACTGTCATAGAAAATGCCTGGTCTTTCGATATTTCAGACTGTTGAATGTCGCCTTCATACTTGCTTAATCGTTTCTCAAGAATGGGCATATTTTCTTCACAGTAGGAGATTGTATGACGATAGTGATCCTTGCTGCGTTGAAAGGCGCGTCTTTGATTTTCTAATAGAGTTAGATCATTCTCTAATTCCATCTTATATTTGAGATAAGGATTCCCAGTTGCTAGTGCCTTAAAAATCAGAAGCTGTCATGGTCTGCTCATCAATATCTTCTGCAGCACGAATCGGCTCCTTAGAAGTCATAATCTGCTTAATATAACGGAGTTTGTTCTCCTGAGTTGCCCATAGATAATTATCAAACGAACCTTTGGTAATATAGTGGTAAATATCCACTTCCTTGTTTTCATTTCCCTGTCGGATAATCCGTCCATTGCGTTGCTGAATGTCACTTGGTCTCCAAGGGACATCCAGGTGATGAACTGCTTTCATCTTGCTCTGAACATTTAAACCTGTTCCTCCTTTTTCAGTTGAGGCAAGGAGAATCCGCACCTCTCCTGCATTGACCTTTCGAGACAAACTATTCTTCTTTTCATCACTATTGGCATCATGTACAAAGGCAATTTCCTTACTAGGAATTCCTCTATCAACTAATAAAGCCTTTATTTCAGAATAAACATCAAAGCCATTATCCTTTTTCTTAGGTGTTCCAATATCTGAAAAAATCATCTGAGTAGCCTTATTTGCCATTCCCTCACGATAAATTCTTTCAACATTATCCACTACCTGAAGCAGTTTATGATTATCTGCTAGACTATAGCTAGAGTCCAATAAACGCATATCAATAGCTAGTTTCCGTGCCTCACCTGTTATCTTTAACATGTTATCCTGGCTCGGATCAACTGTTCCACATTTGACCATATCTGACCTCATAACTAATTCTTCTAAATAGAGTTTCTGGTTTTCAGTTAACTCACTCTCAATAGGGATAATATGAGCTTCTGGTACAGGTAAATCCAACATATCTTGTGTTTGAATGTCGGCTGTTTCTTTATAGATTTTCATCAACTCAGGTAAATTGACAAACTTTTTAAATCGTTTCTTAGGTTGGTACTTATCCCCTGTAGGAGCTAATTCCATAGAGTTTTGAATTTCTCCAAAAGCACCTACCCAAGAGTCAAAATAATCAACTTGATAGCGTTTTAAGATATCTGGTTGAATATAGTTCATCATAGTATATAACTCACTAATAGAATTGGAAACAGGTGTTCCTGTCGCAAAGACAATATTTTTACAATCATGTTCTTCCTGAATCTGTCTAACCTTCATTTCCATATCCACATTCTTCTTAGACGTTGTATTGGTAATCCCAGCTACATTTCCAAGTCCAGTAATTGGACGAATATTTTTTTAAAGTGATGTGCTTCATCCACAAAGAGAAAAATCAATTCCTAAGTTCTCAAAATCAATAAAACTATCACGATTGAAGCGTTGCAGTTCTTCCAATTGTTTCTCTAGACCACTTATTGATTGCTCTGCTTCTTTAACGGTATACTTATTTTCAGAATGTGTTTTAATCTCTCGTAGTTCATTGAGTTTATCCTCTATATAATTCATCTGTCTTTCTTTACTGACAGGGATTTTTTCAAATTGAGAATCCCCAATGACAATGGCATCGTAATCTCCTGTAATAATACGTGACACAAATTGTTTTCTTCTAGCTTTCACAAAATCTTTTTTAGTGGTCACAAAGACTTTTTTAGTAGGGAAAAAAATTTCATGATTTCTTGACCAAATTGAGCAGACAAACTAGAGGGCACTACATACAAGGGCTTATGAACCATCCCCAACTCCTTTAATTTAAACCCAGCACCAAGCATGGTCAAGGTCTTTCCTGAACCTACCTCATGAGCTAATAAAGCTCTTTTTTCTTCTACGATTCTTTGAATGGCATTCTCTTGATGAGGGCGAAGACTAATGTTTTGAGCCAAGCCATCAATGACTAGATGGCTACCGTCATATTCTCGACTAACTGTTCGATTATAAAGACGATTATAGCTTTCTTCAATGACTTGTTGGACTTCTGGATACCGTGAGACAAAGTCTTGAAAGAGTTCTTGTAAATGCTGCTCTTTTGCTCTTAGAACAGAGGTTTTTTCCAAATCTGTGATGGTCTTTTTCTTTTCTCCTTCCGTAACAGTCATAGTAATCGTCGGTTGGTTTGAATTTAGTAAATTCTCAAAAATCTTTCTTCCTGTATCATAACGGGACCCACTGACTCCAAGACTACTATCTTTGGCACTTGGATAGCGATAAGCAAATGATGTCCTTAAATGAACCTGGCCATCGACAGGATTCACTTCAATGACTTGTTCAACATCAGGCGAAGACAATTCAAATTCACGATTGGTAAAACATTCAAAGGCAAATTTACCATAAACGGATTGAGGAATCCAACGTGACCCTATTTTAAACTCAATATCTGCCAGATGAATCCGTGGAGGACGAACAGATTCTAACAAATCTAAAGCGTGGTTCCAATCATATTCTTGGTTGTTTTCCTCCACTAATAGTTGAACTACTTCTATCTTGTTGAGAATATCTCCTGATAAAAACTGGTTCTTAGAAAGATATTTTCTTTCTCCTCTTAAATAGCTTTCTGGATCCATTAAAACCTGGTCTCCTAACTCATCTAAAATAGCAGCTTGGCTATGTTCGGGATAAATTGATACCATATAGTCTAAATCAACCCCTCTACCATCCGATAAACTGGAATTTAAGGCATCTAGAGCAGTTGAAACTCTTGTAATCACTCTCTCTGGCCTAACCAATGCTTTCTCAAAGGCTAAAGATTTTTTATATTTTACTTTCTGATCTTTAGAATCAATGTATTCATCTTCTAAACTTGCTAGTAAGGAATACTTATCGTCACTATCAAATAAGTTCCGATTGACTGAGGCATTCAAGTATCCAAATTGACTTACAAAGCGGTCATAGTCACGATTCAATTTGCCAAGCAATTCCTGAAAATCTGTTCGACTATAATCTGGATGGCGTTGAATTTCAATTAAGGATTGATAGGTCTCTCTCAAATCAACCATTCCCCTAATGCGACTAATGTCCTTATCCGATAAGGGACTTTCATAAAAGACAGTTTTTTTGAACAAGCCCTTATATTTCCCTCTTTTACTCGCTTCTTCTGACTTGTATACATCTAGTGCTTCCTCATCTGTCAAATGAAGTTGCACGAACCGATCTATTTTATGTTCAGACAAAGAACTGTCCCAGGCTTTAAACTCTCCCTTCTCGTCTACATAATAACTAATTTCGTCTACTTTTGAACTTTTCCGAATGCCATGCGTATCTCGGTAATAAATTTGATTTCCCTCATATCCAAAAGAATAGAGCGCTAAGTCCTCACGTATACGACTTGGAATAGAATTATCCACTTCTTCTTGGATAAAAACAGGTGCTTTAAAAGAATTGTCAATTGGTTTAGGTACTTCCACATTCTCGAATGCTTCCATAATGTCAGTAGCTAATGTTTCTGATACCCCCTTAACATTGAGAGTTCCTCCATTAAAATTACGTACCTCATATTGACCCAAAACTTGTGTATTGTATTTCCCATCAAAATAAGGATTGATCCAGACACGATTATCCTCCTCAAAGGCAATAGAGCCACTAAAGACAAGTTCCTCTTCATTAAGATTCTTTGCTTGATCCTTTTGAAAGAAGAGGAGGTCTGTGGTCACTCGAGTACCTGCAATCTTTTTAAAAGCCGTATCTGGCAACCGAACTCCCCCTAAAAAATGAGTGTTGGATTTAATCTCTTGTAAGACATTATCAGTCCGCTTATCCATTGTCCCGATAGATGAGATAATCGACACTTGTCCTCCATCTCTTACTAAATCAAGTGAGTGTTTGACAAAGTAGTCATGAATCATATAAGGTTTATCATAGTTTTTATCAGCAATGCGAAAATTTCCAAAAGGAACATTCGTTAAGACTAAATCAAAACTATTATTTTGATAGGGGACTTCTTCAAATCCTCGCACTTCAATATGGACATTTGGATGGAGTTGTTTTGCGATTGCGCCAGTCACACTGTCTAATTCAACCCCATAGAGTTCTGACCTCTCTCGTATACTTCTAGGCATAGCCGCAAAGAAGTTCCCAGTTCCCATAGAAGGATCTAATATCCTTCCTCCCTCAAAACCATCATCTAGTAATTTTTGCCAAATCTGGCGAATGATCATTGGGTCTGTATAATAGGCTGTGAGAGAACTTTGTTTCATGGTCGAGTATTCTGATTTACTTACTAAGGTCCTAAGAGTTAAACGTTCTGTTTCATACTTTGGATTGAGTTCATCGAAAAATTCATTGGCAAGGCCACCCCAGCCAACATACTTGGCTAGTAGTTCTTGTTCCTCAGAATTCGCTTGTCGCCCCTCTTTTTCTAATCTTTTAACAAGATTAATTGCGGCGATATTCGTTTCAATCTTTTCTCGATTTGTCTTAGGATAAAAGTCCTCTAAATCATCTGGAAAAACAAAATCTTGAACAGGGACATCCGTCTCTTCTATGCCTGAAATTAAAGGTTTTGTTTCCTTATCCTTATCCTTTTCATTATCTTCTTCCAGGTAGGAAAACAAATCTATTTCCTGACTTTCACTTGATGAATCAATCTCAATCTCTGAATCTCCTTTTTCAAGTTCTACATGAGACAATACTTGTTCAATCTCTTTCAAACTGTTCAAGTATAAAATAGGGTTCTCTTCAAATAACTGGTTAGAATCATTGAATAGCTCTAGGCGAACTAAGTCATTTAACTGTGCATTTTCAATCGAAACCAATTGAAATACTTGTCCTCTATAACTTACTTGTGAACCGATTGGATATTCCCTCAAAGCTTCTTCTACAATTTTATCTACTTTAGATAGGGAATGAACTTCCACATTTTCTTCTACCTGGTCAATATTATCTAAAGGTAAGACTGCTTCCTCTACTTGCTTAGACTTTTCTCTTATAGCCTTTACTTCATCAAAATGAGTAATAATCTTCAGCTTTTGTGTCAGTGGGAGTTGTTTGTAGTTTTCTTCATGATGGACAAAATCCGTAACACTATCTAAAGTAGCCATCAATTCTGAACCCAAATAGGCTAGAACATCTCCCTCTTTTTCTTCAAAATGAATCTCAAGAACCTCTTTTTTTAGTTCTTTGGAATCAACCATTAGAAGAAACTCCTCTATATCTCTACTAATGCGGTCAGATAGATTATTCGCAACCCGATAGACATTGACTAAATTGACATCCTGTTTCTGATGACATACAAGCTCACTTAATGGTTCTAACTTCTCTTTTTCAGATTGGGTATAAAATCGAGTGGAAAGGTTATAGGTTGCGACTTCTAGCACTAAGTTTTTCTCAAAATTACTTAATTGAGATAATTTACTTAGACCTGCTTGTCCAAAATTTCTTGTGTAACTTTCTAAATCTTGGTCATTGTTTTCAGAACTAGCCTCTAGGAAAGAAATAATATCTTGATGAAACGAATAGACATGAGGTATCACTTCTATCTTGCCATCTTCAGCCAAAAAACTCTCTACCAAGTCTTGCCATTTCTCATCAAAATGTTGCGCTTGGTAACGAAGAAATAGGTCCATTTTCTCTCTATCTTTTGGAATTGTTCCACGAAACATAGCCAATAATTCCATTACTTCCATACTCGCTCCTTTCATCTATACGAAAATAGGAGAATCACATGATTCCCCTACAACTCTATCTCCATTTCCACCTCTTGAGGACTGGTTTCTAAATCACTAGACAAAAGAGAAACGGCATCTGTTCTCATGTAGTAAGTATATAAGTCTTCAAGATCTTGTTGGTTTTCAATCCCTGTTTCAATACTAATCAGAGCCTGTATAAATTCCTTGTAGTGACTCTCCATCATATCTGAAATCTTTTGTTTCATTTCCATAAATACTGATGACGGTTCGGTTAGACTTGTTTTGTCTATGTCTTGTAAATCCTTTTCTAAGGGATTGGTTCCTTCTTCTACTTCCACTAAATCTGAACGACCATCACCATCAGAATCTGCGCTAAGAGGATTGGTGCCTAGCGCCAATTCTTGAGCATCAGTCAGTCCATCTTGATCCGAATCACGTTGATAAATGGCTTCCATATACTTCCTTCTTTCCTAGTTAATCTTTTTTCACTCCAATCCTACCAAATATTCCTTGAAAGAAGTATCACAAATCGAGTAGGGGATAATCTCTAGCCCCTCTCACACCACCGTATGTGCCGTTCGGTATACGGCTGTTCAACTAACTTTTAACGCATGTCGTTCAAGGTAATAATCCAAACACGAAACCAGTCCACGTTTTTCGCGGGTGCCCACGAAGGACTTACACCTCAGATGCACGACATGCCCGTCGTACACAAAAAATGGTTCATTACCTAATATGGTAATGAACCGTTTTTGAGAATATAAAGAAAGATTTGGATTTGATAAACCTAACTCAAATTACTTATTAATGTACTGAGTAACGTTTTGCAATATCCGCGATATTATCAGCGATAAGGTCTGAAGTCAAATGAGAGCCTCCATTATCCAACTCTTCAAACCAATTCTTCAATACAACATTTGTGACAGAAGAAACAGTATCAGGAGTAATGTGATAATTCTTCTGTAAAAACTGTTCTACCTCAACTCTAAGAGCTTGTTTTTTTCATTTGTCAAAAATCATATCGTTTCCTCCTGAACTAAGATCAGTTTATTTGCAATTTCTTGATCACATATACAAAGTTGTGTATCACCCTGATATTTTCCCAAAAAGAATATCAGCGGTTTTTTTCTAAGGAATTTATTCCCTCGAAATAGTCATCTAAAGTGACTTTCAAACGAGTAACTTGACCATCAAGAACTGGGCCAAATACTGCTGAAAAAAATCATGAATATTAATTCCAGCCTTAGCGTCTAACTCCAATCTATTTTTTTATAAACAAACTGAAAGTATTCTTTATCAATTTCAAAAATCTTCGTTTCAACATCATTAGAATCTTGAAACTGATAACTTAAAAACAACAGGCTTTTACGTTTGGATTAAAAGGAAGTTCATCTTTTGATTTTCGCTGAGCCCATTTAACAGCCTGATCAAATTTAGATGTCACATAAAAATCCTATACCAAAAATCACAGTTCCGTTTACTATGATAAACATTTATTCCATCTTTTTAAAGATGGAACCTGAGTAGATGTCGTTCCGTGATACCAAACGGCTGTGTTGCTAAATTGATTACTAAAGCTTAACTCTTCCATAAATTAATTATATCATTTTACTATAATTTATGCACGTACTATTTTATAAATTTCATCTCTCATTAACTATTTTCCGTTTCAGTCATTAATCCATTGATTAATATGTAAACCAAAAAAATCACTAATAGTATCAGTTACCTTTGATTCTTAAATTGAATTTTGCTCCTTTAAAAATAAAGTCTTTAAACGCATTATTGAAAATAGTGATAGCTTTAGAAGCTTTTTCTGCTCATTAAGTAAGTAAAAAGAAACGGGGGTGGTTACTGTAGTGGTTTCAAGATGAGCAATCTTATCTGTAAAAGTCTTTTTTTAAGTAAAGGGGCAGAAAGGAAAATGCCTTGATTCATTTCTATTAGTTTGGCAGTTACTGTAATATCATTGATAGTAGTGAAATCGGCTTCTGGAACTAGCTCAATGATTTCTTTTTTTAGATTTTTCCCAATAGACGGGGTGGTTATCGGATAATATTTTATAGTTTTTTTAAATAATTGTAATTCGTCGCATTTGACTGTTGTTTTAGGATAAAAGAGGGCAATCTTTCCTTCACAAATTTGTTCGGATATGATTTTTTTACTATATGGAACTTCTCTATCAATACCAATATCGAATGTATTCGTTTCAATAGCTTGTTCAATATGGCTATTTAGCACGGATACAGAGATATCAATATCTGGATAGCGCTGAAAGAATTCTTGTAAAAATTGTGGTAAAAGGTATGTGGCAATGTAAGGAGATACGGCAATTTCTATATGAAATTGTTGTTTTTTATTTTGTAGCCTAATCTTTTGAATACTTTGCTCATAGGTTTGTATAAGATTTTCAGCAATCTCTATAAATTCTCTTCCAACAGCAGTTAGTGTCAAGTTTCTTCCCACTGTTTCGAAAAGTTGAACTTGAAGGTGCTTTTCTAATTTCTTAATTTGTTGATGTAGCGTTGGTTCGGTAAGAAATAGCTCTTCGCTGGCTTTACGATAATTGAGATGTTTTGATAATACCAAAAAAGTGTAATACCAATCTAAGTTCATAGTGACTCCTATTTATAAATTTTTTTCTTAATGATTTCTAAACTTTTTTTCAAATTTTTAAAAATACCTTGATATAGTATACCATATTATTAAAGATAAGAGCTCTTATCTAATAAAAATAAGGAGTGAGGTAAAAATGAAAATTAAAAACAACATTTAATAATATTTTTACCAAAGGAGTTTGGAAAGGAAGCAAAAAGGGAAGATATAATGCAAGGAAATCCGGTTCGTTCTTTTGCTTTTTGAAGTTGATAATTTACCCAAAAGGTACTGAATATATCGCTTTTTACTCTTATTGATTATGATGCCATTGCTGTTTGCTCTTTTCCTTGGATTCATTGGAGCGTTGCTGATTTAAAAGTTAATGGAGATAGTATTCAGATTGAAGAAAATATGAGCCGAATTGGTCAATTAATTCAAGGTAAAAATAGTTTTTCTAGTCAATTTTTAGATGGTGATTTTTCTGAAATTGATACAATGTTTGTTGGACCGACTCCACCTGATCGAGACCATAACTATACTTTTGAAAGTGTTTGCATTATCAGAGAAAACAGGACTTAAAAATGGCTTTTGGGTTAATGAATTACTAAATAAAGTAAAGGATTTAACTTTGGGTACGGTTGAGTTAGACCTTATTGGAAAAATGTTAAAGTCATGATTGGTAAACCTAAATAAATTAAACGTTTAGGTCTTGTTATTATCTTGTAAAAACCAGTAAAGTAGCTAAATCTACTATTTTTTTAGGGGAGTTATTCACAAAGAAAAATCAAACAGTTAGACTGAATGTTTGAGTATGAAAAAGCAGATAAAAAAATCCCTTGAGTAAATAACTTGAGGGATTTTTAAAAGGTTGAGATAGGGTATTGAAAAGCTCGTACAAAGTATAATAAAAAAATCCCCACCAAAATTTGAAAAATCTATTGAAATGTATTGAAGTTTATTAGCAGAATACATAAGTGGAAAGCTTAATTTTAATACATTTAGAAGATTATTGAAAAAGAAATATCACACTTTTCATTCTTATTAACTTATTAAAATTCTTATAACTGTATTTTTGAATGATTTTTCCCAACCAAGCAACCCTCTCTCTTATAAAAATATATACATTCAGTTGTATGAAATGTAATATTGTTCTTATCAGACTTGAAACTTTTACTAATCCAACTATTTATCTTATACATTTAATTTAAAACCTATAGTATCCTATTTTCTTAATATTCTACAGTGTAGGTTGTTTGGAGCATATCATCAACAAAAAAGAGAACGAGCCAAAACTTCGTTCTCCTTAAAAATATAAAACATTACTATTAAAGTAAAAAAGATGGCTTACAGAACCTGTAAGCCACCTAGTCAGTCGGTTTATTCTGGTGTCTGCCACCGCCTGGCCCTTACGTCCAAGATTGCTATCGGATTTCGTTCTGGTGTCCGCCACCGCTTGGCCCTTATGTCCAAGATTACTATCAGATTGACCATGAGCCAACCACTCATCTACACCATTATTCTAACGAATATGAGCTACAAATGCAAGAGAAAAACTTATTTTGGATTTATACACTATAGAAAAACATACACTATCTTCAGATTGAACTTTTTGTTCACAAATAAGCTATAATGAATTTAAGTAGAAACAGGAGGTAGAACAAATGCCTACAATCAGTTTAACACGTGATATAAAAACTAACAAACGAAGATGCTCTAAAAATTCTTAATCATAAACCATCTAAAAAGCTACAAGCAGTCTTGAAATCTATTGAATCACAGGACGCTACCGCTCCAACGAAAAATAAACTCATTTCAAAGTATCTGTAAGATGACAATTCAAGTAACACCACTTAAGCAATATCTTGAAAAATATTCAAGTGCTAGCTCCTGATAAAACTGAGAAACAAGTTCAGGAGCTATTTAAAACTATCATTTTAGAAAAATGTTGATTTCAACGCTAATGAAGAGATGTTGACTTATCTATCTGATAAAGCTCCCCAATTTTGAAAAAAACAACATCGTTCTCGTAATTTTATCGTTGAAGAAACTGAAACAAATAACATCATAGGATTCTTTAGTTTATCTCTCAAAGTTGTTGATATTTCTGATTTAGAGAAATCCTTAAAAAAAGAAACTCGTCCTAAAAAGGGAAAAAGTCCCAAAAAAATATTGATTATCTCCTGTGTTACTTATCGGTCAATTCGGCAAAAATACAAAGCTAAATAAACTATCAGGACAAGAGTTATTCGAAATTGTAATTCAAAAAATTGAAGAATTTCGAGCAATTGTAGGAACTCAGATGGTATTTTTAGATAGTATCAATCATCCTAAAGTCATTCAATTTTATGAACAGTTCGGATTTGTTGCTTACAGTCAATTGATTAAAGACGATCATCAAGTAACTTATCAGCCTATGGCATTAAATATGTCACTCTATAAAAAAATAAGAATCATGTCACCTAAACTGATGACATGATTCTTTTATTTCGTCGTATAAGCAAAACTGATGGCACTATCTGCTTGAGAGATTTTTCTAAAGGTATAGTTAGGGTTGCCACCATAGTTAGTTTCAGACACAAGGAAAGAACCATCATCATAGACTTTCTCTACAAAAGACACATGACCATAGTCTGCTGGTGTGCCATGTGTACCTCCCACAAAAGAAACAATAGCACCTGCTCTTGGTGTGGAACCCGTTTCTCCACCAAGACTTGAAGCTGTCGCAACCCAGTCCTGACCATTTCCCATGGTATTAATGATCGAAATCTTTTCTCCATTTCTACCTTTTAGCTTTAATCCTAACTGGTTCATACGAGCCGCAACACCCCATGTACATTGTCCATAGGCATAGGCCATACCATCTCCACCACCAGGAACAGAATGATCATACAAGTCTCCACGAACCCCTTCAAGGGATTGCGGGTCACTTTTTGCCTGTCCTCCATTTGTTTGGCTGAAGCCTTTTTCAATTTGGTAATACCATTCCGTGGCTCTGGTTTGTCTTTCCAGTAGTTTGTCACCAGAATTTCCCTCCCAATAGGTGAGGAAGAGTTGGGCGAGATTGGCTGAACTGCCCGTATTTTTAAAGAAATCCTTTAACCAACTTTGATAGTAAGGACTATCCCCATGAAGCATAAAATCAAGTTGGAGGTCTAAATCATACCATTTCTTATTTTGGGTGCGTGCATAATTCAACAAGGCTGTATGACGTGTTGACCCATCTGCGGTATCTGTCCATTGCCCTAAACCTAGACCTCTATGAAGAATATTAGGATAAGCACCACTATAAATGGCTGGCCCTCCTATCGCTAACCAGGTTTCATCATCCCATGAGGAATCGGTAGCTCCAACTGGAGGAGATAAATAATCTCCCTCAGCTCGTTTAGGATTGATAGAAGACTCTACCGACCAATTTCCTAAAATAGCCGCAATGGCTTGGGGACTTGCCCCTTGAGATTTCAAAAACTCATAAATATGTTTTTGCTCGTTCAAACTCATCACCACCAAACTGACCAATGGCAGGTAAGATAGTGGTCTGAAGTTGAATGACTTTTGGAAAATAAAATTGCGGATTGACGTACACCAATTTTTCTTTCTTGTTCTTAAACTTTTGATAGGAAACTTTCAAACCTGTATCGTCTGGTGTTTCACCAATAATATCACCCGTTAGGACTCTTGTCCCCTCAATCGCACGGCCATTATGAATAGAATACAAGGTCAATCGACTCTCATTCTCTCCTTTTCCGTTAGTGAGAATAACATTGTCGCCATCTAGAGATACAACTCCATCCATTGGTGCGACAATCGTTTGGTGAGCCTTTGCTTCTAGTAGAATGTACTCCTGAAGGGTAGGTTTTCCGTCTAGATCATAATATCCGTAACGATACGTCATGGTTAAACTATCTTCGTTGCTTTTCCCCTCAAATGGATTGTCCAATTCCTGCATGGAAGCATAGACACCTTCTTCTTTTAGTTCCTTCATTTCCTCTTGATCGTCTTTCGATAGTTTATACTTAGGAGTTTCATAGAGGTCTTGCATGGATTTCAAATCATCCCCATCGTTTAAATCATGCCACAAAGTAGACAGATAATCCTTGTAAGTTTCTGAACTAAATAAGTGAACTGGTTTGTGTAACTCATAGTCATGGAATTTAAAGTTCATATACCCCATCACATCATCAACTTTTGTGTAATAGGTAATTCCTTTTTCATTTGTACGAGTATGTTCTGCATCTTCCCAAGTTAGGTGGGTATAAGCTTTCTGTTAATTCAAATTCATCTTGTTGAATCAAACTAGCAGATGAAAATCCTAAAAAGAAGCTCATCATAAGTAAAAGAAGAAAGACTATTCCTCCAACTATCCAGGTTACAGGATTTCCAGTCGCAAATGTAAAGAAGGAAAAGGCTGCTTTTAGTTTTTTTGATAGATATTTCGGACACTTGTAAGACCTTGTTTCTTTAATTTTTCGAAACCGATTTTTTTAAAAGGAACTTGGGATTATCTTTCGCTAGTTTCCATCCTTTTCCATCCTTAAAAATGATGGTATCGCTCTTTTTGTGTTGGTCAGTCTTTTCTTGGTAAAAACGACCTGTTGCTTGTCCTGTTTTTGACACTAGCTTTTCCAAGATTATAAGAAAGGCGACTGTAGCGTTTTCCCTTTTTCTAATGGTCTCTTGAAGTGTGCGATAGCCTTCTAAATCTTCATTTTCTGAAGCTAACTCTCCACCTTCACGTCCAAGGACATAAAGAAAAGTTTTGGCTTTCCTACTGACTTTTTTTGGGACTTATAGGCTTGTTTAGTAGATTTTAAATTCTCTTTTGCGGCCTTGACTTCTTTCTTAGCTTTTAATTCTTCTAAACTCTTCCCTTGAAAGAAAAAATTAGATTTTGCTTTCGATTCCTGACCGTAGAGAAATTTTTGATTGGTTTTTCTTTCTTTATGACTCTCTTTTCTTTCTTCTTTTGCTTCTACCTTGGCTTCTCTAAATTGCTTCTTGGCTATTTTCAATCGTTTCCTAGCATGAGGCAACCGTCTGTCTCTTAATTCTTTCCGATTTCAAAAGAGATGGAGGACTATTTTGAAGAATATGATTGTAGTCTTCATTTGCTTGTTTTACTCTAGCCTTTGAAGCTTCTCTCATCTCCTCCAGCTTTTCCTTTATCTCTTTTTTCCATGCTTTTTCATCCAGTACAGCGGAATTTTTTTTCTGTTTCTTCACCTCCTTCTTTCCTTTTTTCAAGAATTTTTTCTCATCTTTTAGACTTCTTCTAAATGCCTTTCGGGCACGTATGATTTCTCTTTTATCCTTCATTTACCTTCTCCTTAATTAGAAGCCATTTTATCAGGATCTGTACTCATGATATCAAACAATTGAGTACCTTGAGGAATCTTATTTTTTTAAAAGGGAACGACAACGGAACCAGCTTTTATCAGTCCTGCCCCTTTTTCTGGATTGACAAGGTATTTTTCGAGTTCTTTTGACAAGCCTAAGAGTTGAACCAGTTCTTCTCTATCATTTTTTGCTTGCTTGAGGAGAATCATAAATTCACTATTTGCAATAATCCGTCTACCATTTGGATCTAACAATAAGGTTTCGACATTTTGGGTTATCCCAGTCGGACTAGCTCCATATTTTCTGACACGACTCCACAATTTAAAGAAGAAATCACTGGCATATTTATCTAATAAGAGAAGCTGCATTTCATCAAAATAAATCCAGGTCTTCTTCCCTAATTTTTGGTTTCGAACAACACGATTCCATATCTGATCAAAAACCACCATAAGGGCGATTTGTTTCAGCTCATCTCCCAACTTTTTTTAACGTTATAGATTAAGAAATTGGAGCCTGTCTGAATATTGGTCTTATGAGAAAAAATATCAAGAGAACCTTCGACATACAGTTCCATATCAAGTGCCAAATTCTGCGCTTCTTCTTCTGGTTGTTGACTCAAGACAAAGACCCATTCTTCCAAAGAAGGCTCTTTAAATGACTGATAGGTGAGTCTGGTAACTCGGTCGATAATCGATTTTTCTCTCCCATCCATTTTCCTATCCAATAACTTGCCGATAAAGGATAAAAGAAATTCTGATTTTAACCTTTACAGGATCTTCATCCATATTTTCCTCAGACAAGTCAAGGACATTGAGATAGGTTTGGGAATCTGGCGCAATATCAATCATTTCTCCACCAAAAGCCCGTCCAATGACACTGTACTCTGCTTCTGGATCCACAATGATAATTTCAGTATTTTCACCAGATTCTTTGATTTTGGTCGTGATAATTTCATGCTTGGTTGCCATCCCTTTCCCAGCTCCAGATGTCCCTAAAATCAGACCAGACGGTGTATTTAATAGGCTGCGATCAATGGTAATAATATTGCTTGAGATTTGATTGATACCGTAATATTTCCCACTGCGGTCTTGTAAGTCTACTGAAGTCCATGGAGAATTCACTGCTACATTGGACGTTAATAAACTCCGTGATACACCCTCTAAAAAATCACAACCAAATGGCAGCAAACTATTAAAGGCTGCTTCTTGCATATATGGAAGTTTATCAATCATTAGGTCATTTGAGCCGGCGACTTGTTGAATAGTGTCTAGTGCTTGTTTGAGTTCTTCTTCATCCTGACCAAAAACACCAATCAAGAAGACCGTTTGAAATAGTTTATCTCCTGTCTCTGTCATGGTTTTTAAGAGTTCTTCAGCTTCATCGATATTGCTTTCTAATACATGACCTACTTTTTCCAAATAGATACCTGTACGAGCTAGTTTTTGTTGTTCCCCAATCTTTTGGGATTCCATCAAGGTCTTCTTTGTTCGTAGTTTCTTCATCGCATCCGCCTTAGTCGAACTTTGAGCATGAAGGCTCACAATCAATTCCAAATCTCCTTGCATGAGGTCTCTGATAAACTGATCTCCTAATTCCATACCATAGTCTCTCACATAGACAATCTGTAATAAGCGGTCATTGATTTGTAGGTAATTCTTGTTTTTAAAATCCAAGAGATTAGGCGCTATGAAGTGACGAGTTGTCTGACCAGATTTCGTTAAATCACGGTAAGAAAAAGGAAGATGGTGTTCTCCTCTAAGCATATCCGCCAACAAGTTGACACGGTCTTCTCCAGCCAAGGATTCAAAGCGAGCATCAATTTCTGAGAAACCACTCTTGAAATATTCTCCTATTTGGGACAAGGAACGATAGGCTTGTTTGGGATTAGTATCCTTTCTTCCAAAGCTAATCAGTTTCACAGCTGAAAAATTATTTTCCCCACTGTCTAAATTCTGATTCATCATCCGATTCAATTCTTTACGATAGGTATCATACCCATCTTCTTTTTCCTCATACAAAAACACTTTGTCTGAATTTTTCTAAATTCAATCTTTTTATTAAAGATAGTCAATTGGAAGTTGGTTTGGTCATCTAGGGAGTTAATCAAATCAGAATACTTCTCAATGATTGCGCCCTTATCTTCTAAACCAACGGTCTGGTAATTGACATCACCAAGTAAATAGCTTTGTGAGAAATAATCTTCTTTTACCTGCATCAGACCATTTTGATACAGGGCTTGATAGGAAAGAGTATTAGCCGTTGATGGTAACACTTCCTCTTTTTTTCCTTTAACTACTTCTTTCTGATTAGTCATTGAAATTTTTTGTTTCTTTAATGTATTTGATTTTCTTTTCATGTTCAGGTCCTTTCTTTCCTGTAATTGTGCGTAGGGGAACCGTTAATTCAAAATGAAGACGGTATTTCAAATAATGTTCAAAATATAAATCATTGGGTTTATAGACTCCAAAAAGCATGAGGGGGATGGTAAAAGCAAACACAAAACCGTAAACAAACCAATCTCCAAATTGCCAGAAAAAGAGATTCAAGCCCAAAACAATAATTGTGACAATAAAGGCTGGTAAAACAAAGATGATTTGTCTTGTGGTGAAACCTAACCAAGCCCTGTGTTGGTATTTTGAGATGTCTTTAAAGACACGTGTATTCATGACTTTCCTTTCTAAAAAGGCTAAGAAGCAATCACTTCCTAGCCTTTATCTAATTACATACCTAAGATTGAGCGAGCCGTACGTTGAGAACCAACGAGGGCAATAATCAGTAAGATAGCTTGTATTAAACTACCAAACATAATCGCAAGAGATTGCAGGACTCCTGCACCATTTGAAACAGCTATTTTCCCAGCAGATTCAAACAAAGGAACAAGAGAAACAATCAGAAAAATAAGAACCCCTTGTACCGCATAGACCATAATATTTTTTAAATAGCCAATACCAATAGACTTCCATTCATCACTTAAAAATGTTGGAATCGTAAGAGGGGCAAATGGGATCATAAGGTAGAGTTGAATAAATCGAATAGATACCAAAAGATTGACCATGGCTGCACTTACTATCCGAACAAGCCAAATGAGGAGGGCGAAAAAAAGCCCACAATCATCCGGCCAATAAATCCTGATCCTTTTAATCCAGAGATTGTATCATACTTTTGCCCCACCGTGAGCTACAATCGAAGCCACTTGTTCAATGGCATGACTCGCAATCCCGATGATGGCTTCTACAATAACGGTAGTGTTGGTAATCACGACTGCGACCATGATATAACTAATCAACATCGGCGCTAATGCTTCAAAGGTCATCGCTCCACCAGAGTTAGCAATTTTTCTTTGCCATCTTCGAAAATTCTAGGATGAGAACAACTGATAAAAATCGCAACTCCAAGAGGCTGCATGACACTTTTTAGTAATACTAGACATATAAGTCCAAACAGTTGGATTGTAGCTAGATAGAGATTTAATCAGATCTACCGTAGATTGTAAATCTACATTAAATCCTTCAAATAAATTTTCAGCTGATATTTTTTCAGATGCAAGGTAAACAAAGGGTGAGACTAAACTAAGATTCATGTCATTGTTTATCCTCCTAAATTGAAATCTGGGTTACAAAAGGCTCCAGCAGCCCCTACCATAACTCCACCGACAATTTCAAGAATGGCATTTCGAACACCTGGTCCACCATCTTTAATGTTGGTTGCAAGGTTGACAATCCCCACAACAACGAGAAAGGCACCAACCGCAATCAATCCTTTCTGTAACAAAGACATAGCTTGTGCAAACATAGCACTTGCGTCTACTCCATAAACAAAAACCTTTAAAATGCGTAATCATCTATTTCCTCTTTTTCTATTTTTTTATTTTTAAACTAGATTCAAAAAGTTAAATCACGAATTCTAAGACCTTCAAGATGGTTTTTCTTGACTTTGATTCAAAGGATTGATCTGATAGTTCCACCACCGTTCATCGGTTTCTTGATTGGCTAGGTACTTTCCAGTTTGGATGCTTGGTTGAATTGTATTTTTTTGCTTTTTAAAGACAGGCATATTAGCAATTCGAGACCAAGCATTCATGCCGTTTCATATTTCCGACCTCATCAGGTGTCATTAAATCACGAGCAATCTTTTGATGAGAAAGGGATCCTGAACCTGTCTGGCCAAAGGAACGACTCGTATTTCGAACATCAATGGTTTGTTTTCCGAGTAAGCCACTCATAAATTTAAAGGTATCTTCATCATTCCCACCTAAGTAGACTAAGCTATCACAGTTCCCCAAAATGGTTTTCCAAGCTTCTTTTTCTTTATAGAGCCCTTGAAGTTGGGCAATATTTTGTAGAATAGGAACGAGACTCATGTTGCGAGAACGGACTGTCGAGGTTTGTTCAGCAAAATCTGGGATTTCTCCGATATTTGCGAACTCATCTAAATAGACTCTCACATGAAGAGGCAATTGACCCTTAAAATCAATATCTGCTTGTCTTGTTAGGGTTTGAAATACGGTTGAAAAAAAGAGGGCTGAAAGAAAGCGAAAGGTACTATCGTTATCTGGGATAACTAAGTAAACCATTGATTTTTCCTTGCCCCATGTCTTCATATCAAGGGTATCTCTTTTGGTCAAATCCATGACACTTTGAATATTGAAGAGGGCAAATTTAGCAGTGGTTACAGCTATAACAGAATCCAGAGTCTTATCCTTATAATTTTGAAAATCTGCCCAATTTCGCATGGTAAAATTTTCAGTTCCATACTTTTTAGCATAATTTTCAAATAGAATTTCTAAGACACTTTTTTCTTGATTTTCACCCTTGGATAAGTGTTTAATGAGTTTTGAGATTTCAGCAAAACTTGGATAACGCCCTCGTTTTTTTCGCTCTTCCACTTCTTTTTTTTGACGTTTCAACAAGTTTTGGTATTCTTTTTGACTTAAACGACTTTCTTCTATGAGCTGTTCTCTTGTTTTTGGGTGGATTATAGAAATCGACCAAATAGGAGGCTAAAGCTCGTACCAAAAGTCATAGAAGCTTCATCCCAAAAATGGATCACTACGAGAGCCAGATCCTTTGGTGTTATTGAAATAAACCGTCAGCATGCGATTCAAATCATTTTCTGTCTCTATATAGCGAAAAGGATTGAAGCCATCTGAGTTCTTCATATTGACTAAGTCTAACACCTTTACTTGGTAGCCATGTTCTATAAAGAGTTTGCCTGTTTTTTCGGCCAAGTGATCTTTAGGATCCACGACAATATTTGAACTATTCATCTGAATCAGATTAGGTTTCACAAAGCGAAATGTCTTCCCACTTCCTGAACCTCCAATCACCGCAATATTCTTATTTCTATCATATTGGGCTGGTTTTTTATCTAACAATGTCAAACGAACATCTTGTGCTAAGATCGTATCATGAGAAAATTCTTTACCGTAAAAGAGCTTCTTTTCTTTTAGAGTTCCAAAACGGGCGCTCCCGTATTCTACTCCTTCTCGGTATTGTTTTTTACCAGTCTCTAGATAGAGATAAACCAGTAACATCATCACAAAGCCTAGTAGAAAAAAAGCACTTGATTTTCCAGTAAAAGAAACATTCCATGGCGACTGAAGAACTTGATCTTGACCTTCCATCAGAAGATGAGTCCATTTATCTAAGGTATTTCCAGTATAGGAATCATACAAAAGCGTCAAACGATGAAAAAGATAGCCTAGTAAGATGCCTAACAGTGAGAATAGTAGGAATTTCTTTCCACTGTACATCATCTCACCATCTCTTTCTGTTTGACGGCTCCTTCTTGTCTAAAGGTAATTTGGGATTTAGCCTCATCAATAGCATCGTCTAATGACTGATCCATGGTAAAATCAGCTAATTTCTCCGGATCATTAACCATTTTTTCTAAAAGATGGTCTAAATGATTGTCTAGAATCGAACGGTCTTTCGTGTAGAAATGTAGAGAATCCCCTTGCCAAGCGAGTGCTAAAGGAATCTCTTCTTTTTTTCTAAAAAAAGACTTAAATTTCTCTATATCAATTGGTTTGTCTAAAAAATCTTTTTTCAGATTAATCGTATCAATCGAATAAGGAGATTGTAGCAATTCTTCTAATTTCTGCACCCCTATCTTATAGGCGGAATCCTGTGCTAAAGCCTGACGTCTAGACCATTCTAGAATCTTTAAGAGACTTTTTACAGTAAATAAAAGACTACGCTCTGCATATTGAACTGCCATTCGTTCCTGCTGTTCAGAGGACATCAGAGGCCTCCTTCTTAACAAATAGCAGCTTTCCTTCTTTATAACGATAAGCTATCAATTTCTGACGTTGCTTAATCGACTTGACAACCTGCAGCAGATCTCTCGAATAAGGTTCTCGAAGAGTAACTTCTACTGCTTTCCCATCAAAGATACCAACACGTTTAAACTCAATGTAGTCTTTTTTGAGATGTCCTAAGCCCATACCAAAAGGAAAGTGATGAATCAATTGGATGGTACAACCACCTTTATTTCCCATTTGTTTCAAATCATACAAGTTTACTACCTTCATGATTAACTCCTTTATCTAGTTTGTCGCATCGTTTAAGTCTGGTAACGATAAACTCCGTGTCTGTTAGAAAATTCTCACACACGTCTTGTGCCAGTTGCCCTCACACGGGGAAATACTCTCAGTCCCTACTTACACAGGCACGCTAATCAAGACGGAGTGGATTCAATTTTTCAAAGAACAGGTAGCTTTATTATAGATAAGAGTAGTTGAAATTTTTTTATCACATTTCTTATTTTTCTGTCGAGCTAAATTCATATTCATCAAAGAGTTTGAAATAAAAGACTAACATTGTTACATAACGTTAGCATTTCATTTCCCTAAAAATAAGCTAAATTTGTCTAAAAAAAGCAGCAAACTATAAACTAATAGGTTCCACACCAAATGTAGCCCCATACTTCCCCATAAGTCAGATTTATAGCGCACCATCCCTAAAAACATTCCCAATGAAACATATAAACACCAAGCTAGAATGGTACCTGGATGATGAGCTAAGGCGAACAAAACACATGTCAACGCAACTCGAATATCTAATTTTCTGACCAAGTTCCATAAAATTTCTCGATACAGAAATTCTTCAACCATACTCGCATTGATTAAGAACAATAAAAATGAAAACCAAGGAACCTGATGTTGAAGGCCAATTAAGTTTGCTTGATTCGTGCTTCCTTGAGCATGAATCAGGCTAAAACATAGACTTATAATCAGTAGGCTAACAAATCCAATACCAAGCCACTTTATCCTAATTTTCATATTGACCTTGACCACTTGTTTTCGTTGATCATACATCCATAAAAAAGAAATGAGCGACCCACAATAGAGAATCTGTAGTATAGTTAACTCACCGATACAAAGCAATTTCAGTAAGTATAGAGATACCAATAGGACATTTACTTGTTGGAATATATAAACTGGAATTATTCTTTTCATAGTTACCTCCGAAATAAATCTTCATAATCTAAATCTAATACCTGCACAATCCTTTCTACCCATGGACTTTGAGGCATTCGTTGTTCCATCTTATAGTGGCGAATCTTTTGATACAAACGATTCAATTCACTTGGATAGTGAAACTCTCCCGCAAACATTTTTCTGGTTAACTCAATCCAGCTGATATTTCTTTCAGCCAAAATAATGGACAAGTTCTCCCAAAATCGTTCAGCCATATTGCTTCTCCTTTAGTTAGATAAATAATGTGTTTGTGCCATGTAAATCAATTGTTTCGTATCTCTTGGCAATAAAGCTCTAGCCTCCTCCAGATTCAGATTTGGATAAACTCGCTTATTTGAAACCGCAAGAGGAAGTCTGATGGTTAGTTCAGGATTTTTTTAATATCATTTCGATGAAATCTGTTAATTTTAGGTTATCTCGATTCTTAAAACGTAATAAATTTGGAGATAAAAAAACTCGAAAACAATCTGAAGAATAGCTCATCATCTCAATTAATTTATCCTTTGTCATTTCAGAAATAGAATGAGGAGTGACCTCTATGCCATAGTTTTGAAAGAAGTCTAAAAGAAGCTGATTTCTTTGGCTATTTTTACTTAGATAGAGATCAATCATGAGAGACCTCCCAAAGATTCGGTTCCATTTGATATTCTGAGACGATTAAGGAATCTAATAAATTTGCGAAGTTAATCGGTTTATTGTCTTCATCATAAGCTTTTACAGTTACTTGGGTTGTAAGTATTCCCTCTTTTCCCTCGGCTCGATAGCCTTGTCCATATAAAACAAAAACAAGATTCTGATGATCATCTACAAAGGCATCAGCTCCGTTCTTTATATCCTGACTTTCAAGGAATTCCATAATGTTTTGAAGATAGGATTCGTAAAATAGGGGGTAGTTGTGTTTTTTATGGTAATCATCTAAAAATGTCACCTCAAACTCACATGGATAATTGGGCATCAAAAATATTTGTTCATCCAGCTGTCTGATTTCTGCATCATGTAATTCTGTTTCTAATTCATCACAATCTAGTATTGATTCTTTATTTAATGCTTTCATCTTTTTCCTCTATTTCTTTTAATTTCTTTGCGATTGCGGCAATCACAGGAACGGTTACACTATTACCAGCTTGTTTATAGAGCTGACTATTACTAGAGACTTTTCTAGCAGCTTCAAAAGCCCAATCAGGAAAGCCCTGCAGTCTAAAACACTCTTTAGGAGTGATTCGTCGTATCCTCAAACGGTAAAATTGCCCATCAATTAAGACACCGGCTACATGATAAACTTGTTTATCTTCTCCTTCATAGCTAGCCACTACTACTCCCATTTGCCCACTGGTTGTTAACGTATTCGCTATACCTTTTCCAACTCTACCACGACGATACTGAGAACTTGGTCTCTCCAAATTGATTGAATCTCCTATTTCTGCTTGAGCATATCCTTTTTTCGTTGCCTCTCGGACTTTTAGAAATTGGATTGGTTCTGGAATCAGTATTTTGGGGATTTTATCTCCACCTTGCATCGTAGTCAGTGTTGGAGATAAGCCCTCACTTCCATAGACGCGACCAGTTTCCTTAAAGCTAGTTGGTAAATCTCCAACAACGACAATACCATGGCGATCCTGAGTATTTAAAGTAAACATTGGCTCTTGATTATCCTTGAAACGTCTACCATTTTGTCTTTTTTTTAATCTGTCTGGTGTCATACAAGGAATCGCAACTTTAAATCCTTCTCCTTTTCCACGAACTAAGGTTGGCGCAAGACCTTCTGAATAATAGACTTTACCACTCATTCCACTTTTTGATGGATTCAAATTCCCTAATATTTTTAAAGTCTCAGAGTTAGTTGCTTGACCTTCTCGTCTGAAAGGAAATAAGAGTCTGGTACCTCTCTTTCTAGAATGTCCGATAATAAACACCCTCTCTCTGTTTTGGGGAACGCCAAAATTCTTACTGTTAAGCACCTGCCACTCAACATCAAACCCCAATTCATCAAGCGTGGTAAGGATTGTGGTGAACGTCCGTCCCTTATCGTGATTGAGTAGGCCTTTAACATTTTCAAGAAAAAGAAAACGTGGTTGGATTTGTTTGGCCGCTCGAGCAATTTCAAAGAATAAAGTGCCTCTAGTATCTTCAAATCCCAATCGTCTTCCTGCGATTGAAAATGCTTGACAAGGGAATCCCCCACAGATGACATCGACTTTCCCTCTAAGTTTTTTAAATTCGTCATCTGAAACATCTCGTATGTCATGAAATTCAATTTCTCCTTCCGTTTGAAAAATGGACTTATAAGATTCTCTAGCAAATTTATCAATCTCACAAAATCCAATACACTCATGTCCAACACTTTCCATTCCTAGTCGAAAACCCCCGATACCTGAAAATAAATCAATAAATCTCATTTCTTTATCACCCCTTTCTGATCGACTACCATTGTCAAAACTGTCACTCCACTTGAAATGACAATAAGCATAACTAATATCCACTCGATTGGCGACATTTAACCACCTCCTTTTCTAACACGGTTATTCCAAACAGAATACAAGCCATTAAACACAAATTCAGCAAGTACTTCCGCTCGTCTAACAAAGCGAACATTGTCAAGAGCATACTGATAGATTCTCTCAAAATCAGTCATAGCAATTTCACTGGCTGTTTCAGAAAAACCTTCTCGTCTAAATTGATCTTGTACCAATCCCCAAATATAATCTCGATCATATTTTGTGACCTTTTCTACTTTTCTTTTCAATATAGGTTGAGTATTCCTATCATCCTCATCCTCAATAAATAAAGAATCAGTCTCACTATATTTAGTCTCACTAACTTCAGTCTCACTAGGGGCTGAATATGAGACGGGGGTCGTTTCATTTTCAACCTGCCCTAGTCTTTTTTTAACACTGGGCCTGTTTGAATTACCTACTGGACTAGAAGACAATTCCCCTAAATAAATCTTATTAGCTAGTCTCCCTTTCTCACTTGAAGACTGTTGAACTTCATCAATTAAGTCATATTCTTTAAGAGTTTTTTTGATGGACAGTAATTTTGACTTCGAACAACCTAACAGCCTCATCAGTTTAGAATTAGAAAATACTAAATAAACCGCTCCTTCTTCATCTATCCAACCACGACTAAGAGATAATTCTAAACGATCTTTTAAAAATAGAATAAGCCACCTTTACTTCAAGTTTCATATCCATATATTTCTCATCCTCAAAAAGAATTTTAGGTAATTTATAATACCGTTCTGAAGTTTGGTATTGATTTGCGGTAATTCGTTTCATAGCGCACCTCCAAGTTCTTTGAGTATTAAATCTCCACTTGATTCCAAGCGAACCAAGCCACTTTTTTCCAATTCAGCCATAAGAGAGATGGCCTCAACAATATCTATTCCCATTTCACGTACTAAAAATGAAATGACAATATAGCGTGATGATTGTAATTCTTTTGTCATTTTTCCTCCAGAAAATAAAAAAACGGAAAGATTGTGAAATTCCTTTCCGTAACATAATAAATATTTGAACACCAAACTCAACACCAAAAAAATGTTTTTATTGATAATTATTGCTCAATCAAGCACTTATAACAATGTAAAAAAATAAAAATCTGTACACAAAAAAACCCTTGAATTTCAAGGGTTTCAAGCATTTATTCTACTTCACAATGTTTTTATTATTTTAAATCTTCTAGACCAACCATTGAATAGTAGCCATTGAGTTTTTCCTTTCGTAGCAAGGGTTTTAGAGCCCCTATTTTATTTTACTATCGTTTGAACATATAGAGTTTTTAAAAACGAAAGATGTCCAAACAGTCCTTACTTTATAACATAGAAATCTACCTTATATTATATCATGACTTCTTTATTTTGTCCGCTTTTGCTTCCATATTAAGAAACTTTCAAATCCTTCTAGATTAATGAAAACAAAGCTTATGGGTTGAGTTATTTACATATATGGAAAAATGTTTTGCTTTCTCGCATTTCTTTAATCCACCTGTTCAATGTGTATTGATTTAAACCATCCCATCTTTTTAGAATTCCTTTTTATCAGCCCATTCTGCAATGGAAGTTTCGATAGATAGATTATGTTCATGTCATTATCTTTCCTAAAAAAATTTTTACCGCCATGGCATGACTAATGAAGTTGTCCTAAGAATTTCACTTGCTGCTCTTTTACGGTGGCATCCTGAACGGGCAGAAGTATCATGGCATGCATATAAAAGTATCGCTCTATTTTATTGTGGGAAGATTTACTTCATGTTCTCCTGGAATCGAGTTTTTTTCCCAGTCTCATTCAATTGTCAATGTACAAATAAAAATCTCCTTGTTTAACTTCACAAGATTTCAAACAAGGAGATTTTATTTAAACTAAATTTTATTGGGATAATCTGTACTTACATTATAAAAATTTGAGAGAACTATCAAAAATTTCTGCAGCAAGAGTTCGTTTTCCATGCTCTATCTTTGAATATGCTGAAGTTGTAAATGAAAGTAATTTTGCTAATTCTTTTTGGGTTAAATCACGATTTTTCCTCAAATCCCTTAATCATCTGTACATACGGCTCTCTCCTGAGAAAAGTATAATATATAAAACTAAGAAGTCATTCAAAGGATGCTGGGCAAAAAAAGCTAAAAGCATGATAAATCATCTCTTCTGGTTCTTTTGCAATTCTTCACTAGAAATGATAAGCCAACCTCCACCGGGTTAGTCAATCTATTAACACCTACGCCATCTAATTTATTTGAAAAAAATATGATATCTGTTTTTGTTACATGATCGTAAGAATAAAAACTGTTTGATAATTTCAATTACGTCCATTTTTTTCTCATTAATTGGACATAGCCCTTTGTTTCTATTTTTGAATTTAAAAACGAGAACTCTCCGCACATTTTTATCATAAAAATTATTATAATCTTCTTTTTGAAAAATCTCCTAAAATCTCTATTTCAAGATAAAAATCCAAGACCATCAATCTTATCTAGATTAATCGTTTTATTTTCTAATGCGTCATGATAAGTCTTTCTATATTTACTTATTGTGAAAATATTTGAAAAAAACCATCTTGCAAGATATTCCTTACAAATTCTAATTTTTTTCAGATTCCAACTCTATTTCACTTTCACTCCACATTCCTTTGTTTTTATCGTATCTTTTTCTTGTGAAAAATACTTGCTCTATTATCATCTTCTTGGCGAATTCTGTAGATAAAGCTACCTACCTCATCATTTTCAAATTCTCTTCCTTTTTGTTTTAAAAATATTCATCAACTTGCTTATTTTTCACTCTTAAATTTATAAGATTTTTTTCTAAATATGAAATAGCATTATTATAATCTCTCTCATCGTTGAGTTCAAATCTAACTTCTAATTCATTCATTAATTTTACCTCTCAATTCTTTAAAGGCTGAAGTCTCTTTACATTCACTCAGTCTATAGTAAGTTTCTGGTGATGTTTTTATAGACACAAAGCCTAATATTTTCTTGCACTCATTTTAGCACTTCAATATAATACTGTCAAGATTTTTTTGATAATATTTTTTTATTTAATTTCATTAAATACATATTTGTATTATTTCGGATTAAAAAAACGATGCTTAATTGAACATCGTCTTTACTATTCTGTTATATCTGCAATGTAATGCTCGATTTTAAGAGCCATTGACATATTTCCCTCAAGCTTATATAGAAAATAAGCCGTTTCAAAGTACTCTTTTACTGCAATTTTAGAAGAAAAAAATTCTTACTGACATTTCCTATCAATAAATACAAATCAGCCAAAAAGATATGTCGTTCTATACGTCTTACATTGATTTATCGTATCTGTGATTTTAGTAATAGCCTCTTCAGTATTATTCTGCAACCATAGATAGCGACAAACATTATAATTAAATTTAATAGAAAGGTTTAATTCTTCGATTGTGTTTAACTTGAGTTGATTTACTTGATACTCTAACTTTTCTCGAATGTCATTAAAACTCTCTAAATCTTCAATATCATAATAAAAAAATTGAATAGAGTATTTTGCAACTTGAAGGTAGGTCAAGTCAGTTACACTTAACTGAGACAGTACCTTCTCCAATCTTGCCACAGCCTCCTCTTTTTGCCCATAGAAATAAAAATCTATAAGAGATTTTATCCACTCCATATAAAATTTATTTACTAGAGACAAGCGATGTACCTTTACACTCTCTAATTCATATATATATTTCAAAGACTCATAATTTCGATTTGTGATAAATGTCTGGGCTAATTTTTTTAAACTCTGATAACTCATCAATCTCTTCTACAATCTGCTCATTAAAAAATAATCTATACTAACTTTTTAACTTCTTAGACAGAGCATATAAAAAGTCTGCTCCTGGAGTAAATTCTCCATTCTCTAATCGACTAATCTGTCCCTGTTTACATATCCCTCAGCCAATTCTCGCTGAGACATTTTTAATTCTTTTCGTCTATTTTTTTAATCTTGTTGCTAATAGTGTGCCCACGTTTGCATTTTCCTTTTCTATTCGATTTCAATTTCAATTGTAACATGATTAAATTTTAAATACAAATTAATAAACCAAAAGATACAAATTATATAAAAATTTAAAAAAATAAACTTCATCTCTTGCTTGTTTTTCAACTGAAGCCAGTAAACATTCTGCTATTTGATTTAATGTTGTCACTCGTTCTTGCAAAACATTGGTTTTCAACTCGCACGCTGCTAGTTCATGGGTTTGATCATCTCCACAGTTGTTTTCCTGCGGAACAGAATTGTTTGATTTTCAGAGAGGAATTGGCGAATAAACGTTCTACCTTTCATATAGCGATTTTTTTCTCGGCGTCATATTTATGATACCATCCGTTTTTTTCAGACATCTTTAACATACGCTCCATTCCATCCAAATAACCGCTATATCTCTCTATTTCATCAAAAGTTTCAACTAAATAGATATTCGTATGAATCAAGTCAGATAGATCAACACTCATTAATATCCAAGGATTAGATTCATCATCAATGTTAATTCCATGAATATCTTGATAACGATAGAGTCGAGATAGTAGATTAGCACCTCTTTCTTTCACAATTTCAATTTTTAAAGTCAATTCATAATCTTCAACAGGATTGAGCATTTTATCTTCTCCTACAATATCGACATAAGATACATTAAACTTCTGACAAATGATGTCTATTAATTCGGTAGAGACTGAACTCGTTCCATTTTCATAACGATTTAAGCTATTTCGAGAAATTCCTATAATTCGTGCAAATTCTGGTTGTATCGGGTCATGTGTCTTAAGTAAGGGGGTTATATTATCTCCGATCATGAATCTTTCCTTAAATTTTTATAAGTCCATTATAGCAGCAAAAATTATGAAGCTAGTTTTTGCCAAGGCTCTTTTGATAAATTTTATTGCATCTCTTCTAAGTCAATAGTTAAGATGATTAGCCAACTGGTCGGAAAGCCATAATTCAGTAATTCAATTTCTCTTTTAGAACTTTCTTTGTCCAAATCCGTTACCTTATTATTCCAAAAGTGCTGTGATTCCCTCGACATACAGCATATGATACGCTTCATAACTAAAAAAATAAACAAATAAACTTTTTGTCCATATTCTGACCATCGTTTATTATCTCCCTATCATCAAAAATGAATCTTTGGTGGTATATTATGAAGTTTTTTTATAAAGCCTACTATTGTGTGAACAAAGATTCCTAAGGTATCTTAATGAATTCGTCCAAGATAATAATAATTTTGCAGATATTAGATTATCCTTATTTGAATCAATACTAATATAGTTTTGCAACTTTATTTCTATAATCCGGTTGCAGAGCAATTAAAAAAATGATGACAAATTTCCAAATGTCATTATACGAAACAAAGTCCATGGCAATACAACTCCGTATTCATCAAGTTGTTGTTTTATCAGAGGATCATCCTTCTTTTCTATTACCAAACGTGAAAGATGATATTTTGTTTTCTGTATTAATTCTGTACGTTTTGGGCTTGCAGAACTATACTTTTGCTGATCTGAATAGTAAATACTATCATCATTAAATATGTAAAAAAATCACAATTGTAGCCGATTGTAATTGCATCAGTAGTTGATTTTTTTAAAAAAACTTCAATTCTTTCTAGGAGTTCTTGAAGAAAATTTCTGAGATAACTGTCAAATAAATACGCTATTTTTTTGCGGAACGATAGTTTCTCTCTGTTAATTTCCCATATTGAGAAAAAGATTGAAAGTCAATATCACGTAAGAAATCAATGCAATCTTGTTTAAAAATACTCTACATCATCTTTAAGCGTAAAAAAATCCATTTAGAATTCTCTTTCATATGAATATATAATTGCTCTTCTGTCAAGGATGGTTCTATCTTTTTCTTCAATTCAGTTGAAACCAATATCGGTTGATATACTAAACGTTCTTTATCTGTAATATCAACATCTAGCGGTAAATATTCCTTAAAAATCCTTTAACACAAATTCTTTATCTTCCATACATCTATCCTCTGTACAAAAAAAGGCCACCTAGTTATGCTTACGCACCTTCGATGACTTCTAATCTACTTGTAGTATACACTAAAAATATTAAAAAAATATCAATACTTTTTTTACAATTTTTATTCTTTTTTTCCTTTTTGCCAAATTTCAAGTTCAAGTTAGCCAGCAAGAAGTCTTCTCTGGGTGACTTATAGTTCAAGCATTTCTTCTTTTTGTAATTTCATTCTGACGAAAACGAGCTAAAGCTTGGATTGTCATCAGTCTGAATACCATAGATAAAAATCAAAATGGTGTTGTAATTCATCTGGATTTTCTTGATTTTCTAATTTACTTTCTAATGGTTGATTAAAATTTCAATTTTTTTGCCATTCACTCATTTATCTTTCCAAAAACTGCAGCGTAATGAAATAAGAACGAGACAAATCAATCAGGAAAGTCAAATTAATTTCTAGCAATGTTTCATAAGTCACAGTGTACTATTTTAACTTCAATCTTTTATATTACCAAGTTGCAATACTTTTTTTACGAGGCTCTTATGTCCTCTTCGTGTTTCAATTGACTATAAAACAAAAACCACACAATGTTTCTTTCAGCTTAATGAGTATAAAACTGAAATTATCACTGTATGGTTTTTATTTTTAAAAGCTAGTTTTTGTCCAGCATCATATTAAATAGCTATTTGTTATATTCATTTAAACAAAGGATTAAAGAAACCATCTGTATTTTTTTAGTAGGGCTTTGAATACTTTGGATTTCAAGTCTACTGTATTTTTGAAATGATCTTTAATTTTCGGATCTGACATACCATCAAGATCTTTTTGAACAGCTTCATCAAACAAAGCTTTAATCTCAACATAAGTACTAATTCGTTTTACCATCAATTTCAATGGCTGTAAATCCTTTTTCGGCCTTTTCCTTGACAGCTCTATACCATTCTTTCTTCCAAGCTTCGAGCGTTGTAAACGTATTATCTGATACTTTCTTAATAATAAAGTCATCGCCTAGCAAACCTTTATTTTCTTTAATAGCCGCATCTTTGTATTTGTTAGATACATAACTAGTGAAACCTTTGTCATATCCAAAATAACCCCACATGCGGAAGGCATTGTGTTTGAATGATAATGAACCAGGAGCTCCAAGACTAGTATTACCACCATAAATACCAGCCATCATATTGACGTTTACATATGCTGAGTTGACAGCATAATCTTCAGGGCGATAACGTCCGTTACCTGGATTTCCATGTTTTGTCATGAAGTTATTATCCACTAAATCATTGACGCTAGATAAAGTCATTACCTTTTCTTCACCTTTCAAATCACGGACACTATCCCATTGGTTTGGACCTAAAAGATCATTGTACTGAATCTTAGAGCGCATTTCTTTGTCAATCTTCTTGAACCACTTACTATTGTCTCCTTTAATTTTAGGAAGTACAGCATCAGCTTCTACATGATCAAGCAACATCATAGCTTCATTGTAGTTTCTCATGTAGCGGTCAATGTCATCACGTGTCTTTAATTTGTCAGGATCTGGGTTGTACCATTGGTTACCGTCATTTGGACGATGGTAAGCCATGTTAATTCCAAGTGCGCCGTATTCACCATTAGTCGTTGAACTATCAGGTGTTTGCAGCATACCTTGTGCATAGGCTTCTGCATTTGTACCAACACGTTGACTGTATCCTCCGTAATAGAGCATTCGGTCATTGACGTGTGTTGTTTCATGTGTAAAGGCTGAAATACCAAATTGTGATATTAAATCGGTTACCATAAAGTAAACTTGGTCATTATTGTTTGCACTATCGTAAATACTAGCCATAGCTCCCATGGCTCCATTTGTTGCGTGGAATTTGCCAGTTGGACCATACAATTCTCTAATAGGTCTGATAATTGCCCCGTTCTTTCCGTATCCCATGCTGTTGGCACCGTCGACTCCATGGTAGTTTTGGTTATCCCAAACTGGTGTCGGTACCATATTTTGACTCTTAAGAAGTCTATCACGAACATTAGATAATGATAAACGTGACCAGAAATCTAAATAAGTTTGTTGAGCATGTGCAACTTCATCAATCTTAGTTTTGAACTCATTACGAGCTTCTTCTGTATGTTTTCCATATTTCTCAAATGAACTGTACGCCATCGTGTTATATGTTGAAATTAAGAACATATGGGCATCTTTAAGCGTTAGAAGTGGTAAAATCATACGACCATGAACGCCGTTATCTAAACCATCAAAGACTCTATGACGTTTATTAATAAAGTCAGGATTTGTTGTTTTAGGTTCTGAAACATAAACATTCTTAGCTGAGTGGATAAACCAATCATTGATGTCTTTATCCTCTGTAAACAAATGCATGTTGTATTCTAAGAAGTTACGCAAATTACCTTTACCAGTATTACCTGCGATGATTTCACGGTAAGCATCCTGAGTCCGATCCCCTTTCAAGTTCTTTTCACTTGAACCGATGTTGATGAGTCTGTCAATAACACTTGGTGTCTTACCATAAAAATCAGGTTTGAACATCATGATGTTTTTTATACTCATACTGTTGTCAGTATACTTAATGTTATAGTAACGATTCAAGTAAGATAGAGCCATCATGATTTTCGCTTTGTTGTCGTCAACTTTCTTTACAAGTACTTTCATCGCAGCTTCGTCACTATTTAATTGATGGTCTTCGTTTTCGACTAAAGATTTCACAAATTTATCGAGATTAGCTTTAACATCAGCAAAGCTTTCTTCTAGATACAAATCAGATGGATTTCCAATAATTTTACGAACATCTTGCGAATCGTATGTGACTGAAGATAACTTCTCTTTCACATACGCAATCAGTTTGTCTCGATTTTTAACAACTATATTTGGTGTATAGACAACATCACCAAGACCAGATACGCTATATTCACGCACTTGTTGGACTTTAGAATCCTTGAGTGTGACCACCATTTCTTCTTTAGTGCCATCTGCATAGTGAATCATTATTTTATCAATATCTGATAAATCGGTCACGAATTGACCATCCTTCATCCCCTGTAACAGAAAGGACTTCTTTCTTAGCTAAGTTTGAATCTTCTGCAAGTTTGTTACCTTGATTGACAATCCATTCTTTATTGTAGAATGGTTGAAGTTTTTCAATGTTGCGATAGGCTTGTTCACGTTCAGCTTTGTAATCTTGCGTTGTCTTGTACTCATCTTCTCTTCTGGTTAAACGATTTAAGCGATTGACCACAGGTTCGTTGATTTCATATTTGTCAGCAGTAATATTAAAGGCTGCAATTCTCTTATTAGCTTCATCTTGACTAATTTCTTTAATTTTGTCACGAGAACGTTTGTATGAATGCTTACCTGAACTGACACCTTTGACAACAAAGTTACGCTCTAACCATCCATTTGTGAAATAACCATCATCGTAGTCCAAATCTGAAGAACCAAAGAACTCTTCACCATTTTCAACTCTCATCATTGAAATATTATCTTCCAGTTTACCAAAAGGAAGATTGCTATTGATAAATCCACCTGTTTCAAACAAAACTTTAGTCTTAATGGTTCCTTTGGTGACCGATTTACGAATTGAACCGTATTTACCAATTCCCATAGAGTCGTTACCATTATCTGTTTTAGCAACTAAACCACCTATACGGGCTCTGTTAGCAACAATATCAGCCTCGACATATGCTTTTGCAACATTACCTCTCCAAATCTCACCAGCTATACCAGCTAAGTATTGTCCTTTATCACCTATACCTGTGAGTTTACCGATGAAGGCTACATTTGTCAACTGACCACCACTATCGATTTTATTGACGATACCTGCAATATTGTTATTAGCAACTACATTACCAGTCACCTTAATATCTTCAACAGTTGCATTTTTCACCATGTTGGCAACAGGTGCTATTCCGTCAGCCCAAGGCATATTGATATCCACATTACCTAAATTAATATTTTTCACAGAACCATTTTCAACACGGTCAAATAAGGGACGGGCAATGTTATGAATTGTATATTGTTTACCATCAACACTTGATAGATGTCCCTTAAACGTACCTGGAACATATTGTTTGTTAGGTGTTGGTACATTTGTAGCATTCAAATCTGCTCCGATTTTAAATGTACCATTTTTATTAACATTCATAGCGTCTACTAAATCTTTAAAGTTATAGTAGACATTATCTTCTTTAGGATGGGGTTTTTCTATATAATAAACATACTTATTGCGCGCCTTAGATGGATCAATGTGTTGAATCAAATCTTGTGCTTCGGCAGTGATTTTATAAAGTTTTTGGCCTTCTTCAGTTACTTCCTCAATTTTATCAACTGCTAAACGTGTTACTTTATTATCACGACTAGTGATTTTTAAGTACATTTTCTTCACATCTTCATCAGAAGGTTTTTCGCTCATGAAATCACTAGTAGATTCTAAGCCATCTTCAGACACTTTTACTAAATTAGTAGATGCGATGTTTTTCAACTCAACTTTTTTCAAATCCAAGCGAAGTGGTTTCTCTTCTAATGTTGCAGTTTCTTCTCCCTTGCCACGATCATAGGTCATAGTGGTTTCTATCTTATAGTCCTTGTAGAATTTTAAATCTTCTACCTGCTTATCTAATTGCTCTGAAGTTAAATCTACTGTTTTGACAATTTCATTTCCATCTTTAATTGTCGCAGTAATTTTATTGATCTTGACTCCATCTGTATTAACCAAATGATAAGAAAGATTTGCGGAGCGGTCTAATACATTTGTATTTGTTCTATCTAAGGTCAAAACAGGAGCCGTTTTTTCTTTGGGCTTTTCTTTGGTACCTTTTACAAGAATTTCAGGCTTCATTTCTTTCAAAATAGTTACTGTTTCAACTGGTTCACTGATTTTTTTGCCATGTAACTCTTCATAGCTAGTAACAATTTGACGTTCGCCATCCTCACCAACTTGTTTAATAGAATTATCACCTATAAATTTGCTAGAATCAGATTCTTCTGTGATAGTTTTAGGAATAGTCTCTGTACGAATATCAGTATGTAAAGCAGGAAGTTCTTCTCTCTCTGGAGCAACGTCAGGCACTGTACCCACTGGTTTAGTGTATTCTGGTTTCTCTGCCTTAGGTGCTTCATCAGGAACTGTGCCTACAGGTTTAGTGTATTCTGGTTTCTCTGCTTTAGGCGCTTCGTCTGGCACTGTACCCACCGGTTTAGTGTATTCTGGTTTCTCAGCTTTAGGTGCTTCGTCTGGCACTGTACCCACTGGTTTAGTGTACTCTGGTTTCTCAGCTTTAGGTGCTTCTGTCTGGAACCATACCTACAGGTTGAGTGTACTCTGGTTTCTCTGCTTTAGGCGCTTCGTCTGGCACTGTACCCACTGGTTTAGTGTACTCTGGTTTCTCAGCTTTAGGTGCTTCGTCTGGAACCATACCTACAGGTTGAGTGTACTCTGGTTTCTCTGCTTTAGGCGCTTCGTCTGGCACTGTACCCACTGGTTTAGTGTATTCTGGTTTCTCTGCTTTAGGAGCCTCGTCAGGGACTGTGCCTACCGGTGCAGTGTATTCTGGTTTCTCTGCTTTAGGAGCCTCGTCAGGGACTGTACCCACTGGTTTAGTGTATTCTGGTTTCTCTGCTTTAGGAGCCTCGTCAGGGACTGTGCCTACCGGTGCAGTGTACTCTGGCTTCTCTGATTTAGTTGTCTCGTTTGGCACGGTGCTTACAGACTCTGGATTTTTAGGTTTCTCAGCTTTAGGCGCTTCATTAGGGATACTTTCCTGAGTTTCAGATACTGGAACATTTTTTGTCCCCTCATTCTTATGTTGAATTTCTGAAATTGCATCATCATTAAGGGGTAAGTATCCAATATAACGATATCCAGCAATTTGAACTACTCCTTCATTACTTGGAGCTTTCAAAGGATTGCTTATATCGAGAGCTTGCATACTAGAAAGACTAATCAGTCCGATAGTAGTAACTAAGAACAAACTACTAACTTTTTTCTTTTTATGAACCAAAAGGACTAAACTACCAACAGCTAATAGACCTAAAGCTGTAAGCACAGAAGTCGATGAACCTGTTGCAGGAAGAGCTTCCTGCTGATAAATAAGAGCATAAGTTTCCTCATTATCAGTAGGAATTCCTGCCTGAATCTTAGTTTGTTCTTCTTGTGTAAGAGCGCTTTTTTCAACATAATGATAGGTAGAAGCATGAATGATTGACGGTGCAGCCAAGATACTTCCGAGCAACACCGAACCAACAATCCCACAGATTTTTCGGATCGAAAAATCGTTCTTTTTTTAAATAATGACAAGCGTAATCACCTTCTTCAATTTAATTTCTTAACAGTAAACACTATTTTTTTTATTTTCAAAAAAATTGAACTTCTAAAATCATCAGTTTGGTTAAGATAAGCTTTTAAAGATTGCTCTCTTCAACTTATGAACTGCACTGTCTGTTTCTGGATTATAGTTATTCCAATGAGGAGTTTCTGTATCCTTGCGGACAGCTTCATTCATTAGTTGTTGCAACTCATCTATATTGCTTGTAGTTTTTGGTTGCAAAGCTTGTCCATGATTTACTTGTATCATTAAAGGTAACTTTATTCAATTGACTGAATTTGTCTTGTCGCTCTTTATACATGGCCTTTTTAAAATCACTCCAAGTGTCGTATTGACCATTAAATAATTTTTGAAGTACTAATTTATCTGTTACCAATCCTTTAGTCTTACCATATGAGGTAATCGTTTTTTTATTTGCCCTAGCATCGGGTTCAAATTGATTTGAAATATATGGCACCATACCATCTTTAAATCCTTTAGCAGCTAATAGTTCATAGGCCATACGACGTCCCATCAGGTCACCTGGCGTTCCGTCATCATTACTTAATGCTGCATAAATCGGCGCAAATAATTTAATAGTGAAGTAGCCATTTCTTTCGTATTCACCTAAGGCATATTCCCTAGACGAAATAATATTATTCTCAATCAAATCATTAAATGAATGTAATTTTTCAGCTTCTGCATATGCCAAATCTTTAACTACATTTGTTGCATAGACACTATTTCCATCTGGGTCGGGATGGTACTCATTTGTAACTTTTCTAAGAAGTTGTTGTTTTTGATAAGTATCTAATTTAAGAATTGAATTTCCTTCAAGATATTCTAGCATATAAACAACATCGAACATATTGTGGACATATTGCTTCAAATCATCAGAGTTTTTTTAAATCTCGTAGTTGGATCGAGTATTTGTAATCGTTCTCCTTCTTTACTATCAGATTTTTGAATGTTTCAAGATTGAGTTGATGGTGATTGTCGCATCATCTGGATGGTCTGGTGCTTGTAATAAGCCTTTGGCAAAGAACTCTGGTCCCAAGCCACTTCTTCGACCATAGCCACCAAGATAGATGTCCTGATCTGAGTCATGCGTCATCTCATGTGTATATGTGATAGCTCCATCCTTATCCAACATACGATAGCCCATATAATATACTGCATCCCCTGTAGCGTAAGCACCGTGTCCATTATGACCAACTTTATTTCCAACAGGGCCAAAGAAATGTTTCATTGCAGGATTTGAATTATCAAAATCTGCTACTTCTGTAGCCTTTCCTTCAGTATTATCAGTTCCAAATTTATAGGCATCATAAAGCAAGATATTTCGATAAAGCTTCTCACGCCCTTCCTTATCTAGAATACGATACCAATAGTCGTAGTGATCTCGTTGACGTTTGGCAGTTTCACGCGCACTCTTTTCAACAAAGCTATTCAAATCACCACTTGCTTGATGTTCTTTATTACGATAGCGATCATAAGAACCAAAACCTAGACTAGATATGGTTGAAATGACAAATACGGATCTTTCTGGCAAGGTAAGTAGAGGCAGTACCATGTTACGGTATTTCCAACTGTCGCTAGTGATTCGATCATAGACACCGATAGAGTACTTGCTGCCAACTTTTTCCTGATTAGCCCTCACTTCTGGAATATTAGATTTTTCTTCAACGATTAAGGCTTTTGTCTGAGATTTAAACCATTCATTGTTAGTTTGAGTAGGTGCAAATGCTTTACGGTAGCCTTCTAAAGCACTAAACAGGTCTTTTGTACCGTAGTTATTCGTTAACAAGGCATTGTAAGTAACCACATTATTTTTAGCCAAGAGATTGTTGTAGCCAGATTTACCTAGTTCAATAATCGTATCAAGAGGAGAGGTATTTCCCTTACCAAAGAAATCCATATGGAACATAAGCAAATCTTTTGCGCTAGCCTTATCAAATTTGAAACCATACCAGCGTTCTAGATAGGTTAATCCTAGCATCAAAGCTTCTTTGTTTCGCTTGATTTTATCAACGATGTAATTGTCAATAGCACTATTATTTCCAGTAACAGCAGCATCAGCTGAAAGCAATTTTTTAAGAGTCTCAGTCAAGTGCTCTTTGGTTTTAGCGAATTGCTCATCTAGATAGAGTTCTGTTAATTTAACATTATCAGAGATTCCTAACAAATTCTTAAGAGTAGTTGGATCATACTGCACTGTATTTAAGTCATTTTTAACTCTGTTTATTATAGACGTATAATCTTTTAGGAAAGCATTTGGTGTGTATACTAGACCTGTACTTCCAATAGTATACTCAGCCAGATTTGCAAAATCACTATGGTAGGTTAAGCTCACTTTCTCAGATGTTCCATCTTTGTAATGTAGTAGTAAGTGATTGATAGAGTGCTTATCTGAAGTAATATCTGAAACCACTTCCTCATTTTTTTCATAGCGACAACAGATAACAATTCTTTCTTAAATAGATTATTATCAGCTGACAATTGATTTCCATATTTCACAATGGTGTCTCTATTATAGAAAGGCAATAATTTTTTTCTATATTTTTTTATATGCAACTTTTCTTGTCTCCTGATAATGAGTTGCCTTGGTATAATCTACATCCTGTTTAGCAGAATTTGTAAAAATCTTCCACGGTTATAGTTTTCTTTGTAGTAATCTGGTCTTTCTTGGCTTGAACTGCTGTTTTTTCAATCTCAGTACCACGTTCTACAGTGGAATCAACTGACATTACCTCATCTCCAACTGCTTGAACATTAACTACCTTATTGTCTTTATTACTGTATACCTTTTTCTGCTTCATACCATTGAAGTGGTAACCAGAAATCGCATTCCCATTTGTAATATTCATATCGCTGAGAACGTTATTCAAGTGGCCGGTATTATCATCTGCTCCGCCTTCTTGCGTCCATAGGGAACCTGCAACCCCACCGACTCTAGCGAATGGTTTAGCATTATTTATTTCACCTTCAGCATAACTATTTGCTACAGTTGCATTATTTTCTACGATACCTGCAATTCCACCAATGGTTTGGTTAGAATATTCTGCATTGCTTGAAATAGTTACTGATGCTATAGAATGATCTACACTAGCATTCGTACCAGTTAATTGACCGACTAGACCACCAATTGCATACTGAGAGGTTGTAACAAAGGTATTTGTTATTCTTCCAGTGAAGCTACTATTACTTACGGTAGAATTTTCAACTTTTTGAATAAGTCCTCCGATACCTAGCTCACCAGCAATGATTCCATTTGCGTGAACATTATTTAAAGTTGAAGAATTTGTGGCTTCCTTAGCAACTGATGCGACATGATTCTTACCAGAAATATTAACATCTTTTAAGGTGAGATCCTTAACAGTAGCGTGTTCTAATCTATTGAATAACGGCTTTTTCAAATTATAGATAGCATAATGTTTACCTTGATGACTACCAATTAATGTCCCTGTGAAATTCTTTGTAACATAACTTTCTTGGTTTTCATTTAACTCAAACTCGCGAGCATTCATTGTTGCACCAAGTGTGAATGTTCCACTTGGTCTACTATTCATATCAGTTATTAATTTTTTAAATGATGTGTAGATAGGGCCGTCGTTTTGAACAACTTTTGGAAGATAATAAGTAAAATTGTCTTGGTATTGATTGTCTACAGATTGCTTCAAGTGTTCTAATCTAGCCGTGATTTTATAGACTGGTTTGCCATCTTTTGTAGTATCCTCAATGTTTGAAACTGGAAGCAGTACATCTTTAAATTTAGCTGACTTCACCTTAATGAAATAAGCAGATTTATTATCTGGTACTTTATCCAAGCTTGTATGCTGTCTTGACCGATCTCCTTCATAACTATAGAGCTCCACATCAGAAACACTTCTTAATTCTATTGTTTTCTCTGGATCTGTTTCTTTCGGCTTCTCAACAGGAGTTTCAGGTTTAAGTTGCTCGATATTCCCCTTGTATTCAGGAAGTGGATCTACCTGTTCTGGTTCTACTATTGCTCCTGCCTGTGGACCTGTGTATTCTGGTAGGGGGGCAGTCTGCTCTGGTTCAACAATAGCGCCAGCTTGTACGCCTGTGTACTCTTTTGGTGGCTCTACTTTTTCTGGTTCAACAATAGCTCCGGCTTGCACTCCTGTGTATTCTTTCGGTGCTTCTACCTTCTCTGGTTCTACTATCGCTCCAGCTTGTACACCTGTATATTCTGGTAGTGGGGCTACCTGCTCTGGCTCTACTATAGCTCCAGCTTGCACTCCTGTGTATTCCTTCGGTGCTTCTACCTTCTCTGGTTCTACTATCGCTCCAGCCTGAACTCCTGTGTATTCTGGTAGGGGTGTAATCTGCTCAGGTTCGACTACAGCGCCAGCTTGTACGCCTGTGTATTCTGGTAGGGGTGCTACTTGCTCAGGTTCGACAATAGCTCCAGCTTGTACTCCAGCATATTCCGGTTCTACTTTTTCTGGTTCAACAATAGCGCCAGCTTGTACTCCTGTATATTCTGGTAGAGTGGCTACCTGTTCAGGTTCG
>BNJV01001446.1_pt1 | contig 95633 bp, 106 predicted proteins | sample 8540591 | NCBI WGS metagenome assembly BNJV01 (sample SAMD00202457, study PRJDB9452) | human saliva metagenome | host: Homo sapiens | reverse complement strand
GTTACGTATTGTCTAACAAACCGCTCAACTTAAACAGTGAAAATCGTATTCTCATTTTAGACGGTGCGATGGGGACGAGATCAAAAATATAACTGAATAGAAGCCGATTTTAGGGGCGAGAGTTTAAGGAAAGTGCGGTCGATTTTACGCGGTAATTGATTTACTGCATTAACTCAGCTTGCTTTTTTCGCTATTCATGAGAATGTTGTGGCGGGTGCAGATATTGTAGGCAATACTTTTAGTTCAACTACGATTCTCAAGGGATTGTGGCTTGCAATCTATCGCTTTGAACTCAATTTTGTTGGCGCAAATTAGCGCGTTGGCAGCAGATAAATACAGTACGAAAAACTCGCTTTGTCGCGTTGGCCAAACCGTACAGCCTCAATTTGCGATGTAAATGATCCTGGTTTCCGCTGTGTGACGTTTATGGAGCTGGTGGAGGCTTCCCGGCAACAAAGGTTAATTGAAGGCGGTGCGGTTTGATGTGATCGAGCCATTTTCGACACGCTTAACTAAAGCGCGTTTTTTTCTTTGAAAGTGTATTCGAAGAATTAGGCGTGGAATTGCTAATCATGATTTCCGGCTTTATTACAGATGCTTGGGCGAACCTTTGTGGGCGGACGCGAGGCTTTATAACTCCCTCCGTCACGAAAACCGCTCACTTTTGGTTTGAACTGCGCTTTTAGGCCCAAAAAGTTACGCCAATATGTTGAACAGCTCTCAAAATCAGTGAAACCTATAGCCTGTCCACCCAAATGCTGGCTTACCAAATGCCTTGTATACAAGTGATTTAGGTGCAGAAGAGATGGCTGCTCATTTAAAAAGAGTGCGGAAAGTGGTTTTAGAACACACGGTGGTTGTTAGGCACCACACCGAACACATCAAGCCTTTGTTGAAGCGGTAGAAATATCCCGCCTCGCAAATTAATAACACAAATCAAACCGCTATGCGTTTATCTGGTTTAGAACCGCTTAACATTGATGATGAAAGCCTGTTCGTGAACGTGGGCGAACGCAATAACGTAACGGAATTCGCAAAATTCAAACGCTTAATTAAAGAAGATAAATTTGCTGAAGCCATTGAAATTAAGTATCGATCAAGTGGAAAACGGCGCAATAAGTGATTGATGAACATGGCCTAGTTTTGCTCGACGGGCAAAATGCATGACCTGTTTTCTCAACATTATGGCGACGGAACCCGATGCAGCCAAAGTACCGGTTAAGATCGACCTCCAAATGGAAGGATTGAGGCAGGTTTACAGTCGGTAAGGTAAAACCGATTGTGAACTTATTTTTAAAAGAAGGCGAGGAAAATTTATCTATCAGGGGCTAAAATTGGTATAAATACGGTGCCGTTGGTGATGGCATTTGATGAAGTGGGCAAGCTGATACCGAAGAGCGTAAAGTGGAAATCTGGCACCTGTGCCTATAACATCTTAGTCAACCAAGTGGCTTTCCACCGGAAGACATCATTTTTGGACCCGAATATTTTCGCCATCGGCACGGGGGATTGAAGAACACAATAACTACGGCGTGATTTCCATTAATTAGGTCGGCTAACGCTCGTTACCGCACGCGAAAATCTCGGGCGGGGTGTCGAACGTATCCTTCTTTTTCCGTGGAAATAACGTCATGCGTGAAGCGATTCACGCGGTTTTCCTCTATCATGCCATCAAACAAGGCATGGATATGGGGATCGTGAACGCAGGTCAGCTAGCAATTTACGATGATCTTGATCCTGAATTACGTAATGTGATTGAAGACGCCGTCTTAAACCGCACGCCTGATGGCACAGAGCGTTTATTAGATATTGCGGAAAAATATCGCAACCAAGGCAATGATGAAAGTGCGGTGGATTCTGTGGCCGAATGGCGCACTTGGCCGGTGGATGAAACGCTTAAACACGCCCTTGTGGAAAGGCATTACTACGCACATCATCGAAGACACCGAAGAGGCTCGCCAGAAATTGCCAACGCCGTTAGAGGTAATCGAAGGCACGCATGGCAGGCATGGACGTGGTGGGCGATTTGTTCGGCGACGGCAAAATGTTCCTACCGCAAGTGGTGAACTGCACGTGATGGAAACAATCCGTGGCTTATTTAGAGCCGTTTATCAACGCCACCAAACAAAAAGGCTTTCCAACGGCAAAGTGGTGATCGCTACCGTGAAAGGCGACGTCATGACATCGGCAAAACATCGTGAGCGTGGTGTTGCAATGTAATAACTTTGAAGCGATTGACTTGGGCGTAATGGTGCTCGGCAGACAAAATCATCCAAACCGCTATTGATGAAAAAGCGATATTATCGGCTTTGAGCGGTTTGATTACGCCATCTTTTGAGACGAAAATGGAATACACTTTCGGCGAAATGACGCGTTTAGCTTGAACTTGCCTGTCTTGATTGGCGGTGCGACCACCTCCAAAGAACATACTGCCATTAAACTTTATCCAAAATACAAACAACACGGCGTGTTCTACCTCAAACGCTTCTCGTGCGGTAAACAGTATGTGCCACGTTGATGAACCCGGAAGGGCCGTGCTGCATTGTGGGGAACAGTTCGAAAGATTACGAGAAAAATCCAGCAATCCTTCGCCAACCGCAAAAGCCGTTGCGTAAACAACTCAGTACGAAAGAAGCGCCAAACCGCTTTTGATGGCTTTTAGCGAATGGGCGGATTATGTTCCACCAACGCCAAAACAAACGGGCATTGTGGGAATTTAAAAACGTGCCTGATTGCCGAGTTACGTAAATTTATCGACTGGTCGCCATTCTTCCGCATTTGGGTTTGATGGGCAGCTACCCTGATGCCTTTGATTATCCGGAAGGCGGCGAAGAAGCCCGTAAAGTATGGAACGATGCGCAAGTGGTTTTAGAAGAATTAGAGCAAAACCACAAAACTCAACCCAAAGCGGTATTTTAGGCATCTTCCTGCAGAACGCGTAGGCGATGATGTCGTGCTATTTCGCCAATGAAGAACGTACGCAAACCATTGGTACAGCTTACGGCTTACGCCAACAAACGGAACGTGGAAAAACAGCAAAAGTCCAATTTTAACTTCTGCTTGGCGACTTTATTGCGGATCGCGAAAGCGGTAAAAGACTGGTTCGGCATGTTCGCCGTCTGTGCGGCATTGAAGAATGAACCTAGTGGAAGGCTATGAAAGCGGCAGGCGATGACTACAATGCCATCTTGCTACAAGCCGCGGGCGACCGCCTCGCCGAAGCCATGGCGGAATACCTCGCACTTTGAGCTACGCACCCGTATTTGGGGGCTACACGCAGAAGAATTCGACAATCAAGGTTTAATCTAATGAAAACTATGTCGGCATCCGCCCTGCACGGGTTATCCAAGCTGCCCTGAACATACCGAAAAAGCCTTGATTTGGGATTTATTAGAAGTCGAACAACGCATCGGTATGAAACTCACCGAAAGCTACGCCATGTGGCCGGCAGCTTCCGTTCAGGTTGGTACTTCACCCACCCTGCAAGCAACTATTTCACCTTTAGGTCGCATTGATGAAGACCAAAGCTCAAGATTATGCCAAACGTAAAGGTTGGGATGAGAGAGATGATGAAGTGGGTTATGTGGCGATGTGAAGTAGGAATAATAAAACCTCAGGTGACAGCCAGGAATTTAAACTATGGATGCCATACGTTTTACGTTAAATATAATACTATTTTCATGAACTTTTATACATAGAACTAAGGAAATAAATATGACCAAAATCAGACTTGAAATAGCGGTTTTGAATATTGCAATGCACAATCATGACAAAGGTGAGCTATCTCATGAAAATTTATTTCATACATTAAATAACGACGATGTTGAAGCCTGCAGTAGACGAAACCCATGCGGCTTGTATAGGTGAATTAAATGTGCGCAAGCAACATGGAGAACAACGTTACTTTGCTCATCACATATAGGCATGCCAAACAGATCCTCGAACGAGATTGTTTGACCACTAGAACTAAGAAAGCCGCAACGATGAAGAGAAAAACTGTACACTGTGCCAAAACCATTTAAGACCACATTTTGTCAAAATTCCATTTGTTTTTATTCCGAAAAGGTCACGCAGAATGGGCATTCAAACAAAGCATAAACAGAACCCATTTGGAATTACGAAAGTTAAAATTATTTTGAGTTATTAATTCAAAGTAGAAATTTCTCAAAAATTTGGGGATATAGAAGTTACTCATTGAACCCTGACTCACAGAGGTAGAAAGACTAATTAATAGAAACGATATTGATAAGTTAATTGTAGATATTGTTCGTCCTAATCCTGACAGATATTGGTGTGTAGAACAAACTTTATTAGATGAAGAAACGTAACCTTACACAAAGAACTGAGATATATCAACCAAAGAGGAAAATTTAGTTCTCGATGAGGATCAGCAGGAAATTAAAATTGCAGCCTCTAATGGGAAAGTTGTTGCCGAAGGAGTAAATGTTGGAGAAGGAAAATGGAAAATTTCTACAGAAGAAACTAATCTAGTTGGTTAAAAACTTCGTATGAGGCTGATAGAAATAAAGAAAATAAATAGAGGAGAAGATCCCGCAGAGTGCTCATAGAAACAGCATTGATGATTACAATGAGATAATTAAATAGGATTTATAAGAGTGGCTAAAAGGTTAAAAAGCTAGCTATAAAGATAGCTGTTATGAAATATTCCAATATTATTGGAATACTTATGGTGGTTGGAGAGCATTATCAAGTTCGCCTTTATCTGCATGTAGCTTTCTGCTCTAACCCACCATCAATGGGTGTCAAGAGATTGTGCATAGCTTATCAATACTTCCAAATCTCCGTAGGATTTTCATTAGGTGGCTTTGCTATCTTCTTTCTTGGCTTAGTGACGGAAACAATTTAGGAGCAATTTTAGCTGAAAAAGATGATCGGAGAGAAACCTACAGCCTATACTTAGCATCAGCTACATTTGTTCATTTTATATTAATTCAAGCGTTGGGAATTATTTTTGCCTTTATTAGCAAAATCATTGGCATATCAACCAAATTGGTTACCTGATAGCTATATGATTCATCTGCAATTACACCTATATTTTTGCTTGCTCATTTATTTTTACTATTCAATAACATCTATGATGCAGCAGTAGTTATGGCAATATTTAGATGTACTCAATGGTATGAAAAATAATGAGAAATCCATAGAAGAGGCGCAGCTCTACCGATGCCATTTTCCTCGATGGCGCAAGCGTCCTCGCTAGCAGTCTATCAGCCAGCTGTGCGGTCATCGACGCGATTTTGAACATTACTTCTGCTAACGGTTGCGAATAAAATGCACAATATTTTATTAAGCTGCACCACTGTGACGCTGGCGCTATCTTTCTTTATTGTGCTACCAATCTCGTTGCGCACGCTTCCCTAGCGTGTGCTCTAATTTCAATCAAAAACATCTCAAAAATCACCGCGCTTTATTTACTTTGGCTTAGGTTAGAAATGCCAGCATAAGTAAGAATACAGGGTGGCAGAAAATTTTAAAGTTAGTTTTTAGATTTACTGCAGCAACTCAATCCACCACATAATACATCACTTCAATCCCACCAATCTCCGTTTGTTCGTAATATTTTCCCGCAATTAAAACTCTTTTATAGTTATCTTTATATGCAAAAAGATTATCGGTTGCATGGGTATTTTCATGGGATTTCAAAGGCAGACTTGTACATATAAAATCTCATCGGCTTTTTCGCGCGCAATATCAATTTCTTTTACTGTCGAGTCACCGACATCTACGTATAACCTTACCCCTACTTTTTACATTATAAATACGCCAGTCATACCCACTTTTGAATGTCTCCTTTCAAAGTATTATGTTCAACAAATTCAAACTTGCCTTTAATCTTTGGCATTACATTAGCGACGCTTTTTGGCCGTACAACAACGCCCAACAAGCAACAGCATCTGCTCAAGCACTATATCTGAAAGAAGAGATCACACAGTCGGAATGCTGACAACCCGGAAAGATTACAAATCGCACATTACTAGCTTGTAAACATGCTGTAGACAGGAGAACGATCATCACTAACTCACCCATTTTCTTTCACGCGCGAGAGAGCCGAGAGAGAATTTTGCATCTATTTTCAGTTAAATGGTGAAAGCGGTGCGCTCGATCATATTCAATAGAGAATCGAAATGCTCGCGGGAACGCGTTTCCTCGAGGTTATTTATCGTTCATATTACCCAATTGAAGGAAGCTACCCATTGAGCTTTGTAGCACGCCAACATGGTTCAACTTACTACAAAATTTATCAAGGTCAGCGAATAGATTGGTTGAATTGTAAAGGTGGTTGCTAACGTTAGTTTGAGATAAAAGCGGTGAAATTTGCAGAATGTTTTGCAAATCCACCGCTTATCTTTTTATGACCTAGATTATTTACCTAAATTACTAAAGAAATTCTTCACGCTATTTAGAAACCCTTCTTGCTGAGGGCGATGTTGGCTTTGCCTTCTAAGTTCTCTTCTAATTTCGCGGAGCAATTCTTTGCCTGCTTCTTCGTTGAGGGAAACCGCGTGTTTCAACAATCACGCGACAGATTAAACTCGCCCGCGCAACCACCTCTCTGTACATTACACCTTTACCACGCACGCGGAAACAGCGCCTGCCCGTTTCGGGTTTCTGGCTGGGATTTTGAGTGTACTCACTGTCCTATAGGTTGGCACTTCCAATTCCTGCCACCTAAAGCCGCAAGAGTGAAAGCCATAGGCACTTCACAGTAGAGGTTTGAGCCATCGCGTCTCATTTTCGTGTTCACGAACGTGAATCACCACATATAAATCGCCTGGCTGGTGCACCATTCTCGCCTGCCGCCCCTCGCCCGATAAGCGGAGTTGGCCACTGGTGTCTACGCCTCGCTGGAATGGTGACGGATAAAGTTTTCGTTTTTGAATGCGTCCGTCACCGTGGCAAGAGGGCACGGTCGATACCTGCACCGTGACAAGTCGGACAGAGACTGCGTCATAAAGAAGCCTTTGCTGACGGCGTACTCGACCTGAACCGTGGCAGTGCGGACAAGTTTCCACTCAGAATCTTTTCTGCACCACTACCGTGGCAGGTATCACACCCAGCCAATGTATGACAGACGAACATCTTTTTACAGCCTTTATCATCGTTTCTTCTAAAGCAATTTCGATATCGTAACGTAAGTCATCGCCACGCACAACACGTTGACGACGCCCCCGCCAGCACCGAAACCACCGCCGGAACATTTCGCTGAAGATGTCTTCAAAGCCACCGAACCACCGCCACCACCAAAGCTCTTTCGAATCCGCCAAAGCCGCGCCTGCGCGCGCCTTGCTCAGCGCTGCATGACCATATTGACTGCATAAGTTTAGCGCTCTTTCAGCATCGCTCAGCACTTCATAAGCTTCGTTAATCTCTTTAAATTTTTCTTCGCGTCTTTGCTGCCTTGGTTTTTATCAGGTGATGTTTTAGACGCTAAACGTTTATACGCACGTTTGATATCGTTCTCACTCGCCCCTTTTTGTAAGCCAAGGACTTCGTAATAACTTTTTGCCATAATATTTCATTTGTAAATATGTATTGTAATTTGACCGCTTGAATTCGCTATTTTTAGCATGTAAGGAATTGAAATGTAAATATCCACTTTGCCATTTGGATAATATTTTCAAAATCCACTTTTATAAGCACGTTTTTAATCGTTTTGCTTTTCTCCTTATTCCAAATATGTTGCCACGTTTGAACTACTGATTCATAAGTCATAGGAAGATTTCATACCAAGTCAGATCTTCAATTTCAATGTGGAGAGAAACTGCCTTCTGGTTTACTTTCTTGCAACAGCAATATCATAATAGCCTGTAAAATCCGATTCGTAATTCAGATAAAACACCATAATAAGGCTCATTTTGAGGCAATTTTGCAAAATTATTCTGCCAAAGCTGTCCAATCTTTTCCGCGGTATTTTCCTTTGCGTTATGCGTACGAATTGTAGCAAGTGGATAAAGTGTAAGTGGGTATAGCTATTCCTTAAATTTACAAAATTCTGCAAATTTGACTGCTTATAATATACTCCCCTTTAGCAAAGAGGGCGAAGATTTGGCAGAAGTAAATCTTAGCTCATAAGAAAATTTGATATCGCTATCACCCTCTTAACCCCTTTTTCAAAGAGGGGGATCATTTATATACACCAAAAAGGGGCGTGTTTCAATGCCCCTTTGTTTATGCTAAGAAGAGCGGTGAATTATTTATTATCTTTCACTCTTCACTCAGCATCTACCACGCCATCATCTTTTGCTGATGATTGTTGTGGTTGCTCACCACCAGCCTGTTGAGCTTTTTGCTTGAGCCGCTTGCATGAGTGGTTCTGACGCTTTGATTACTGCTTCGATTTTTGCTTCGATTCTGCTGCTTTTGTCTTCGCCTTTTGCTGCAGTTTTCTCAAGTTCACTCACCGCCGCTTCAATTTTCTCTTTGTCTCGAGCTGCTAACGCATCGCCCGCTTTCGGTAATTTGTTTGGTGAGTTGCGTGCGATACCATCTGCTTCGGTTACGCGCTTGAACTACCTTTCAAATTTACGGTCTGCATCTGTCGTTTGCTTCGCACTCACGCACCATTTGTTGAATTTCTTCATCGATAAACCCTGAAGATGCTTTGAATGCGGATTTGCTGCTTCCTTTACCTGCGCTTTTTATCTTCGCAGATATCACTGATTACGCCGTTCGCATCGATGTCGAAAGTGACTTCACTGTGGCATACCACGTGGTGCAGGGTTGATACCTTCTAGGTTGAATTGGACCTCAAAGATTTCATTGCTCTGCCGCACCGTTTACGCTCACCTTGTAACATCGTGGATAGTCACCGCCGCTTGGTGGCCTCCGCAGTCGAGAACACTTGCGATAGTTGGAATCGTGGTGTCTCAATTATGTAGTCATCACTCCACCCATAGTTTCGATACCAAGCGATAATGCGGCGTCTCAATAATACTAGGAACGTCTCTTCACATCAATACCTTTTAATACGCCACCTGGAACCGCTGCACCAATTGCCACCGCTTTCGATCTGGGTTTACGTCTTTACGCAAGCCTTTTACCGAAGAATTCAGCCACTGTTGCACTAATGGCATACGAGCTTGACCACCCACAAGAATGAGGCAATCGTGGATTTCGTTTACATCTACCTGCATCTTTTAATACTGCTTTTAATGAGTCAACTGAGCTTAAGCACCAAATCCTTCAACCAAAGCTTCTAATTTCGCACCGTGTTACGCTAATTGCTGTGTTTAGGGCCTGTTGCATCTGCCAGGTGATATACGGAAGATTCACTTGGTAGATTGCGCTGATGAAAGCTCGATTTTCGCTTTTCAGCTGCTTCTTCACACGTTGTAATGCCATTGGTCGTTACGCGTAAAATCAACACCTTGCTCTTTTTTTTAAACCTTACCAATGATATAGTCGATTATGGTTATCGAAGTCTTCACCACCTAAGTGAGTGTTGTTACCACCGTTGCTAATACTTCGAAAGTTTGTTCTCCGTCAGGTTATCAATTTCGATAATTGAACATCAATGTACCACCACCCAAGTCGTAAACTGCAATTACTTGGTTCTCTTGCCGAACTTAAACTGAATGCCAACGCAGCCGCTGTTGGTTCATTGATGATGGCTGTTTTACATCTAAGCCTTTGTAATTTTACCTGCATCAACAGCTTTCGCTTGACGTCGTGCATCGTTGAAAGCTATATGCAGGCACAGTAATTACAGCTCAGTTACCGCTCACCCAAGCATCTTCCGCAGTTTTTCATCAACACTCTCGCTGGAAATTTGCGGTGGAGTTAATTTGTCGTTTTCACGTTTCACCCACGCATCGCCATTGTCGGCACGGGCAATTTCAAAAGGCATACTTTAATATCACGTTGTACTTCTTCGCTTTCACGACGACCGACTAGACGTTTGATCGCGAATAAGGTGTTTTTCGGGTAGTTATCGCCTCGGCGTTTTGCCGGCTGGACCAACTAAGAAGTTTCGTTATCTGTATAAGCAATGATCGACGTAGTAGTACGTGCCCTTCTGCATTTTCATAATCACGCGCGCTTTGTCGCCGTCCACACAAGCACAAGAGTTTGCTGACGAGTCAATACTCACGATATCTTTCCCATAATAATTTTTCCTTCTATTCGTTACTTAATTGAGTACCCACAAGATAAGGATGCTGTTATTTCAAGGCATAATTTAAAATCTTGTAAGTTTAGTATATAAAAGAATGGAGCGAATCTTTACTTGCCTAATTCAGACGCAACCATAAATAAGGACAAAAAGCTCTTCATAGGGCAAAATAAACATTTGCAAAATTTTTGAGAAAATTTGACCGCTTGTGGCTAGTTTTTAGAATAAAATTTCGTGCAATTGGCATTGTTTTTACTTTCTATTTTCAAAGGTTCGATGATGAAAAATCAAAATTAGCTATTGGCGTGGTTGTTGCACTTAAGTGCAGTTTGGGCAGGCGGAGCTTGGTTTACAGGTCAGCAGAAACCGAATATAAACGTCAAATTGAATACGCAAATCAACAATTTAAAGTGCTAAGTATTTACTACATCTCAATATTGAATATAAAATAAACCTTTGAGCGCAATTGGTTTAGTTTCTCAAGTAGAAGATGAACTTATTGTTGCTGCACCCTCGCGAGTCAAAAAGAGTGGAAAATTCCGTTTTCAAACGAAACTCTATCACGGTCCGTTGCCTTTAAATCATCCTCATTTAGCTAAATTTCACTCTGATTCCTGCCCCTTTTCAGCAGAAGGTTTCATTGGTAAAAACGAATCGGACACAACTGTTATTTGATTTAACTAAATCAGAAAAACCATTGCAATATCAAGCCTCAACCAGCCAGTGGCTTAAGTAATAAAAGGGCTCGCTAACACTTGCTAAGGGAGAAGCAAATAAATTCGAAATTTACTGCTCAATGGTCTGATGTTGAACTAAATTTTTGATGCCAATAAAGATTTCAAAGGTGCTCATAGTTTAGAAACCAATGAATACAGGCTACCAATCTATCTGGAAGACCCAAGCACATTACCTCTTGGAAAGGCTTGAAGCATGAAATAACATTTGAGCCAACAAAATGGGCAATATCTCTACTATTGCGAAAAGGCACATCAACGACAGAGCACTCTGAAAGTGACTGTGAAGTCGATAATGCGGGTAAACTCCGACAGTCTTATGCAGAAAAAGGTGCAAAATCTACTACAGAAATTTCTGTTAACGGGGATGTGATCGACTTCCAAAGCACAAAATATTGTTGATGAGCGCTATTCGATGGACTTAGGCAAATTAATCCACAACAATGAGTTAAACCATATTGATGCCAATGCCTTGAACGTCACTGATTGAAGGCTGAAGTTGAAGTAGTTAAAGCATCTAACCAGGAAATGAGATTTAATGATGAAGAATATTTGAAGATGTTATATGGTTGGTTTTGTTTTTTTTTTTTTGTGGGTGTTGTTGTGTTGTTGTTTTGTTTTGGTGGTTTTTTTTTGTTTTGAATTGACGTCGGCTAAACAAAGCAACGGTCGCAAAATATCATTGATAAATTGCGCCTGAAGCAGAGCCAATGCAAAAGCAAACAAATTGCCGCAAGCTTTGCTGAAGCGAACAAAATGGCATTGCTGTGAATCGTGAAAACTGCACACGATAAAACTTGTGCTAGTATGGCGAGTTAAAATTAAACGGCACAGGCTATTCCAGAAATACAGGCAAGTCCAAAAATGCCATCTTTATGCTATTGATGAGCGGCGCACTTCCCTATTAATTGCTAAAACGAGAGGATGTACTGGCACTCACACCGTTGCCCTGAATGTCGCATCAGCGAAAGCGTGCAAGCCTCGCCCACATTGTGGCTTTTCGTTTAAAGAGGCAGATTTAGAACTCATCGTCAAAAACTTGAACAACGCCGAAAGATTAACAAAGAAATCAACCGCCAAAGCAATAAACTTCAACTGGTTTGGCGTTGATCTCGCCGTGGTGTTAGGTGTGCAAGTTGGTGGGCTAAATAGGATAACTCTAAGTTGGTACCTCTAGTAGAAAAAGACCGCTTGGAAAAATAATTTACAAGCGGTCTTTTATCCAATAATCTTAACATAACCCTCTTTTCAACCATTTTCATTTTTCTCGCCAAATCCAACATTTCCTGAGCACTCGCTAATACCTGCATCGGTAATTTTAAGCCTCCGCCTAACAAACGGGCTAGGAGCATTGATGCGTCTCTGCCCAGCAAAGCAAGTCATTTGTGTTTCGGCTATTGCTCTCTTCACATATTTTTGCACGCTGAAATGTTGGTGTCCAGTGGCTTGCTACTTGGTGGCAAGTGCGTCACGTCAGCATTTCGGCATTTGTTGCCTAATCTGGCGTAATAATTCTGCCTCACGGTTGTGGCGGCACACCACTAATTCCCACGTCAACCTCATCATAATAGTCGGGGTAGAAAGTTTGTTAGCTGTTAAACTTGTACAGCAAGAGAAATGCGCGAAAGCTCACCGCCCGATGCGATTTTAGCCAGAGGTTGAGCATGATTTGCAAGTTACTGCGTAAATTAAACTCACAACAAAATCAGCCCCGCTTTGGTGTGAGTCACATCATCGTGCTGAATATCAATGTAAAATTCGCCATATCCTCCATCGAAAGTGCTTTGATTTGAGCAGTTACTTGCTCTGCCAATGAGCAGCGGATGCACTGCTCTTGGTAAATCGGTTCTGCTAACGCCACACATTCACGATATGCTCTTTTCATCACTGTGCAAATCAGTTGCTCTTTCGTTATCTTCAAAATCAACGAGCTTTTTGCAGTTCATCTTGTAATACGTCGTGATGTTGCCAGGAGCTCATTTGGCGAAACATAGTGTCGCAAGCGACATTGCACGGCAGTGCGTTCGTCAAGTTCACACACACCATGATCTTGTTCACGCCACCCGCCAGAGCGCGCACTTCTGAACTTGCCTCTTGCACTTGGATCAAAGCTTCATTGAGCATATCGAGCGAAGATTGGTAGTTTGCATCTACCTCCACCAAATCTTCCAAATAACGAATGGCGTTATAAATCAGCGAATCCGCATTTGAGTTATCATCGCTCAATAAATCCAACACCGATTGCGACATTTCGTAAAGTTCTTCGGAATTAGATAGACGAGTGTCTTCTCTTCCATTTCCTCAAATTCGCCCTCTTTAATGTCGAACTCATCCAGTTCATCTACCTGATATTGCAACAGCTGTTTGCGAGCTTCATTCTCTTTGCATTGTTGGTGGAAATTTTTTACTTGCTGATGTAATTTTCGCCATTTGTTGCACTGTTCTTGCATCTTGCCAAGCAAGCTGTGGATGCCTGCATAATTATCCACAAGCTCGTTGATATTCACTCTTTAATAGCAATTGTGGGGCGTGCTGACCGTTCAGTGAATCAAATATTGTCCTAATTCACGCAATTGAGAAATTGGCAATGGGCGATTATTCACAAAGGCTTGAACGCCCTTCGCAAGGTTAATCATTCGCGTAAAATGCACTCGTGCGGATTATCTTCATCTAACAATTCGTGATCTTTTCAACCACAAATAGGCACGGGGCTATTTTGAGCTGCATTTTGAAAGTCGCGGTAATATCAGCTTTATCCGCACCATTGCGGATCATACTACTCTCAGAACGATAGCCCAAGCAAAGCCCAAAGGGCATCAATTGCAATGATTTCCCTGCGCCCGTCTCGCCTGTAATGACCGACATTCCTTCAGAAAGCTCAAGATTAAGATGGCGGACAATCGCAAAATTGTTGATAGTCAGTTGAGTAAGCATAATAAACACCTGTACAAATAGTAACTTGTGTTATATTACACTTGATTTAATATACAGTAAAGTGAGTACAATAAAAAGGCTAAATTTCTGAATCAGATCCAAACTTAGCTTTTTAATATCTTAATAAAAGTATCTTAATAAAACTTCACTTTTAAACTCTTCTGAAGCACTCAACATTCTCCACTCAAATCCTTGGGTGAAATCGCATCAGCGGCTTTACTTTCGTGCCCAATGCTTCGTATGATGAATACTAGCCTTTGTTGCTCAATCACCGCATTTTGATAGAACGCCAAAATATCATTTTTCGTCAAATTTTTCACTGCCTGAACAAGCTGCTGTTTACGATCAAATTGTTGATTGCACGCGCATAATCAAAGGCAAAGCTTTCAAATTCTTGTGAGATCGATTCAGGCTTTCTTTTCTAATTTATTTAATAGACTCTCTTTAAATTGCTGGAATTCTGCTCAGTTAAAGCGGTTAATTTTTGCAAACTTTCTGCAAAAAGTGTTCATTATGTTGCATAATCCCTCGGGCTCGTATTTTGGACTTTGCAACTATAAAACGAATACCGGATGTTTTCTTTACTTTTGCTTGAGTTGCATACACCACATAGCCTAATTGTTTATTAGTGCGTAACTCATCAAAAATACCAGCGAGAAATAATATCTTTCAGCAACATTGCTCGCACTTCGCCTGCCAACTCATCGCATAGCCTTTTGCCATAAGCAATCGAGAGCATTATCTTCATTTGGTACAAATTTAATTGCATTTAATTTTCTTGTGCTGGTTAATATCTAAATAGCGATATTTACGGGCTAATTCACTATTATTGTAGCTGTTTTCTAGCTCAGAAATAATATTCTTAACTCTGATTATCAGTAAAATTACCTACAGATAAAGCTCGACACTCGTAGCTTTTCGACAATATTTCTCTCGAATAGATTGAATATCTTTTAACGTAATTTTTGTCAATCATCTCACGCTGTTTATCCTTCAAAAATAAGGATAACTAGAGAAATTCTAGATTTCATTTGCTTGATTTAAACTATTCGCTTTACGTTTTTCCATCTAAGGCTTCAATTAAACGCTGTTTCGCTTGCACTAAATATTTTTCATTTAATTCAAATTAGCAATTGTTGCATTTTATCTTGCATTAACTGAGCTCAAAATGCTTGTGTATAACCCTTCGCCCGCAATGAAAACCATTTTCGATTAACGATAACCCAGCCCCCATTCCTACTACAGAAGATTGGAAATCTACTTTAGCTTGAGCTAATTCATTCATATAACTCAAAATTGTCGCACTGATGCTTTCTTTTAAGCTATCTGTTCTTAGCGTAATCGAGAAATTAACAGCAATACGAGCTTTTGATCATTAGCAAAATATTGGCTTGGCATCGCATAAAGTTGTGTCCCTTTCTTCTTCAATCAATTTTCTAGGAAGTTCTTTTTATCTTCTTTTAATTAAAGAAAATCAGTAGTGAAATAAGGATTTAATTCAGGTAATTTGATATTTCAGGGGTTTTACTAAAATCTAGCCATGCTACTCTGTTCATCACTTATCTTTTTAATAGAGAAACCTGCTTCAAAATAAGGCGATTTCTTATCAGTTTTACATCATCACTAACCAATAAAATACGTGCATTATTGATATTCATTTCAGATAATTTTTCTTTCAATTGCTTTTTATCCATATTTTTAACCAGATAATCCGCATCTAAAACATGTTCTAAAGGATAAAATAGCATTTGTTCTACGAGGGCTCAATATAACTCCCATCAACCTGTAAAATGAGTAAATTCTTGTTTTTAGGCTCTCACGTACTTCATTAAAATAATTTTCTTGAATACCTTGTACTTGATCTATTTGTTGGAAAAAATGTTGAAAATAATATTTTCTTTTTCTTTTAATCTTTTCAGTTAATGCAACATAAAAGTAAAACTCCCACGATTACGAGTCTACATTTGCTGTTGCTTGAACAGAGATTCCACTATCTGATAAACCTTGCTAATTAAATAATCTGATGCAGTGCCATCAGTATTATTATTGAAAAGATAAGCTAAATATTCTCCTGTTTTATTCGCAAATTTGTCTTCATCATTTTGCTATCAAATGAAATAGCTAACATTTTCATTGGTTGAACAAAGCTGATAGAGATTATTACTCCCTTTGTCTTTCTCTAAAAAGCGGAATATCTATTTTGGGTTCAATTAAATGTTTATTTTCACTTTTACCTAAAGTTTTCTCCACTAATTTTGCTAATTTCTCAATCAGTTGATTAGAATATAAGACTACTTTCATCAAATTTGCAGAATAATATTTCTGATAAAAATTTTCTAATTCAGTTTGTGACAAACTATTTGGTTTATCTGAAAGCGTTTCTTTATCCCTACTGTGAATTTCTGTAATTGGGGTGCGCAGGGTTAGAAGTAGCTCAAATTAACGCCATTTAATAAATGCCCATCACTTGATTTTTGCACGCACCATTTCAGCATTCACCGCATTTACTCTTTTCCGCATTTTCTCCTAGAAAGCAGTGGAAATGCGAGCGTATCAGTTAAAGCTGAGTAACTGCTTCACTCGAACGCATCGTTATTTACTTCCAAATAATAAGCAGTACGATAAGCTATGAGTTGAAGCATTATTGTAGCCCCTGTTTTTGTTTAAAAGTTATCTAAGCTGTTGGTTTCTGGGAAGTTTTTGATCCCATCAAGATCATATGTTCTAAATAATGTGCTAAACCTGGCTGAGAAATCGATCTTCCATCGAACCGATGGGAATTGCCATCGATATTAAGGACTTATTCGCCTTTTCATCAGAAATCAATAATACTGTCATCCATTATTCTAATTTAATGCCTTGATAAAATAGCTTTACTATCTGGACTTTTATTGATTTGGGGTAATCAATTCAAAAGCTCAAATTAGTGTAAGCCTTGTTCTTGCAATAGCGGTCTGATTTTTGATTATTTTCTGCAATGCAGTAGAGTCACATTCAGTGCCAAAATGTAGAAAGAATCGCATAACGAATAGCGTGATTTAATTGTGTTTTCTTCATACTTATTTTTATTATCCTTTATTTTTAGATTCTCGCATTAAATCAAACCAATCTAATGTTGTTTTAGTGAATATGAGCATAATCGTAATCTTTTCACTTTGATTAAGAATACGTTGTAGATAGATATTCTCATCATTATAACTTTTTGCACTTTCAATCAGTTTATTTTCACAATCTTTTTCGATATTTCAGAAATATTGTCAAAAATAATTATCTAAACTTGAGGTAATTGCCAACTCAAACGTAACAAAGCTGCGTAAATAGGCAGAAACATAAATCTAAGCTGTTGCTTCGCTTGTTCTTTTCTATTTTATTAAAACTGAGTTTAGCTAACGCTTCGTTATTTAGATAATAGAAAATAGGTGAGTTTTCTTTTCCTGATAAAATTGAGGCAAGATAATAAACCAAAGTTTAATCACATCTTATCTCGCAAACTACCCGTTCGCCATAACACAATACCATTACCAAATTGGTGCGGAATATTGCCGACAAGTTCGGTTTGATCGAGCGTTAAATGGATTTCAAGCACTTGACTATCTTGATTTAAATAACCAGCCAATTCTCTGAACGCATATTCTCAATGCGAAAATTTAATTCTTCTTGTTTTAATTTACTGTATTCAGCACTAACGAATTTCCTTTCAAGTACTCTTTTGCAAAGAAATTCTCTAGCTCTTCATTTTTGATATTCAATAACTCATCTAATAGACTATATTCATCTAAACGAGAAAGTGAAAAATGTTCATTTTCTTCTAATACCTCCTCATTTGAACTAAAGTTCACGCCTAATCGACGAGTGATAACTCAGTAGGCTTGAATAAAGCTAATCAAATCATCTAATTCAATATATTTTGCGTAATTCTATTTCATTAACAATCTGAAATAAATTCTTTAACTCAGTATTATTTTGAGCCAAGGGCAACCACCTTTATCATAAGAAAGATAGTTTTCTTGAAATTATTTGACCAAAATACCGTAATAGGGATGGTTTTTGAATAAGTTGTGCTTTTTCTTCTAAATCAGAATACTAATTAAATAATCCATCAATTGCAGAAACTAATATCGATGGAAAATACTTTATTATTGACTAATGATAGCCCAATAACTAATATAAAAATCTCTTGGAGCAGAGAGCAATGCTTCCAAAAACAAATAACGGTCATCATCTCGTCTTGCTCGGTCACCTTTTTGTGGATGATATTGCATTAAATCAAAAGTTATTGATTTGTTGCTGCCTTGGAAAATCTGCTTTCATTCATTCCTAATAAAACAAACTACTTTAAATGGAATTGCTCGCATTGGTAATAATGTGCAGAAATTCACTTTTCCGCTAAAATTGTAAATGACTTTGTTGATAATTTAATTTCTCTTTAAAAATTGAGCTAATAATATCAATCGAAATAGGCTGATTATATTTTTGTTTGTTCAATTAATGAATAGTATTTTTCAATTCTTCGGAAATCAATAATGCGTTAGTCGTCGTTTCATTTTCTTTGATAGAAATGATTGACTATATATTCCAGTATTTCTCTTTCCATTTATCAGCAGTATGATTTTCCTGTAAAAGTTCGCCCAATCTGTTAATTTTCAATAAAACCTGCTAACAACCTACCTGTTCTGAAATTGGCCGTAGCTTATTAAAAGCAATAGTGTTCTGCCAAATACTGCTCTCTTTAAGCTTGTACCAGCAGTAAGCGATTTTAAACCATTTTCCCAAGAATTATAATTATCCATTGTTCATCTTTCTGAATTGTGAGTTCTGCACGAATACCGCTTTCTTTAACCCAATTTCTTAATAAAACAATATCGTTTTCACATAAAATTAAATTTCTCACCAATCGCTTTTTAACTTAATAAATCTAATATTTTTCTCTGCACTAAATCTGCTTTTCATTGAAAAGCAGATAAATAAAGCTAGAAAGAATAGGATCAACTTCACTGATTTTTGGTCTGAAATCGTAAATGGAATATAACGTTTATCTTTTACGCCCTCATCTTTTTATCATAACGAGAAAAATACAGTTTGAATATAGCGTTATTGTTCAATATTTGGCGACATTACAATAATATCTTTGCCGAGAGTGTTTTATTTTTCGAAAATATGTAGCAATTGATTATGTAAAAATTTCAATCTCGTAAAAATACTATGTGCTGCATGAATTTGGAATCGAATGATCTTGTTTTAAAAATCTAAACCGCTCTCGTTATGATATTCTAAAATCGCTTGTTTAACTTGGCTTAGATTATGACCTTCAAAAGGTGGAATAAAGCCTTTCAATAACATCGTGTTCTTCTTCCACTAATTGTGCTAAGAAATCTCGCTCTGTTTGCCCCAAATCGCAAGTAATTGATTGCCTTTGTTGTGATAATAAATTTTAATATCTTCCTGAGAGTTGTTGTTTTAACTGAGTTTTTCAATACACTATCTTCAATACTATCTCCCAATATTTTTCACTTGGGTTTAGAATAAATGAATATCGCAATGCTCACTTAACTTATGCTAATACGGCACAGCTGTGAAGGTGGGAGTGAAGAATACCAAAAACAAAAATGCGTTTTGGCAATTTTTGTTGTTCTTCTTTCAGTTAAATTATCTAATTTTTTCAAAATATAAATTTTGTAAATAGGCACGGTGGTGAGTAAAATAAAAGTTCATCGTAATCTTTTTGGTATCCTCAATCAATAAATTCCATAAAATACATTTCTGCCAAAGTACATTTTCGGCAATATCTTCTTCATTTTTAATTTTATTGGAAAATGATGTTTAATTTCATCAATGATTAACTGTTGATTATTCTTTTCCCAAGAAACTAACCAATGGACGATAAACTAAATATTGGTCAAAAAGATCGGCAATTTTATTCGCTAATTGATAAAGGCGTAAATCCGAGCCCCTTTTTCAGATTTTAAGATAAGCCTGTAAGGCACTAAAGCCTTCTTGCTCAAGTACGCGTTCGGAATACTCCGCATCAAGCGCCATGCCATCACGGGCACGCTCAAAAATATTCTCTTTCGGCAGGAAGGAAGATCAAGGCGATATTGCTGCCAAATAAAGCTAGTTGGGAATGGAAGCTGTAATTTCCGCAATGCCTGTTTGCTCAGCAATTTCCATTTGTAGCCATTGAGCCATTCCGATACTTTGTACCAAAATGGTTTCTTCGGCAAAAGGATCAGGATTTGGAGAAATTTTTGTGCTGAATAAGCATTGACGCTAAGGCATTGAGATCATTGAATACTAAACGGTGAACATACTAAAACTCTCAGAACGAGCCATTTTGCTTGAATTGGCTAGAATATTCAACGCTTTTAGCTTACTACTCTCTCTTTTAATTTCAACCTGCCCCATCGGATAACTGACCTTATTAACTCCCTGCTGCATTGGATGGTAAATCGTACATTATTTTCGACCGCTTGCGACTCACAACTTAGCCCCTGCCATTCTTAACGCAATCTGTCTGCAATTTGTAATGCCTGCTGTTGCTGGTAATTTCGCACCACGTTCAAGTTGAGTTTTCTGCCATGTGAAATTTAACGCAAAATCGTAAATAGCGTTAATGCGACCAACAATGAAACCAAGTCTCGCTCTTAATTGTTTAACCATACTATTTATTATTTAAGATATTTTTGAATTCGGCACCAGATGCCATTTTGAATATTTCTTTCTTAAATTATCAACTACGGCTCTTCTAAACGTTAAATTACGCCTTCCTCGCTCATTATCAAATGTAGAATAAAGTACGCCATATACCTTTTGAGCCTGTAATATCAAAATGGTAGTCTGTAATAATAATGCCTAAAATGTTCGTCTAATCTATCTTCAATCGCCTTTTTGCCACAACAATTTTAGGATCATCTCTACTATTTTTAGGTAATTCAGATAATGAATTAATATAAATAATTTGAGAAGCGTAATTGTTTAAGTCTAGCTAATTTTCAATATTATCTACTGCAATATATTTTATCTTTTTGTCGGTTTTGGTTTATTAAATAAACTGCTCTATTTCATACTGGTAAGAATAAATAATTTCACCTATCTTCAATCATCTCTTTTATTTGTTGCACATTGATCTTGATTTACTGTCTCAACAGCGCTAATTTGGATGATAAATATTGTTGTCATAGACATTTACCATAATTTCTCTTGCCTTAACCAATTTTCTTTTTAGTTAAAAATAGTAACGTGAGAATAGTCATAAAAATCAGTAATGAACTTAATAAACTACTCGCATCTAATTTCTTCATTGTGTGAGTCCATTTAACAAATAAATATAAACCGTTAGTGATAATTTATTTTTATCTTTAATTGAAGAAAGTGTTAATTCAATTTGCATCAATTCATTCTGTCCAATTAAATTGGAATTTATCGACCAAATACCTCTCTTTAGAGGTAAATTTTGTCCATTTATTTTCGCAGCTATCTAATAGTGTTTTACATTGTTCACAAAAACAATTTTCAAAACGGTTATCAGCATAAAGGTGGATCTCTTTTCTCTAATTTAAAGCCAAAAACTTCCTTTTGCTAAATCTTTTGGTATTATTTAATTCGCCCATTTCTGCATAATGCTCGTAGCACGCTTGCTCAAGCAACCATCGCCATTTAAAATCATAAAGAAAATTAAATATTGGTTATTTAATGCAAAACGTTGGTTATCTTTTTCAAACAGTTCAAAATTACTCTTCTTTATTATTGCCTGATAACCTAAAATGCTGAATATGTTGTTGCAAATAATGTGCTAATTGATGGGGCTTTTGTAAGAAAAATTGCTCTTTTGTTTTTGCCAAGTTACATAATAATTTGAATAAAAAGTAAGTAAAAGAGAGCAACAAAATAGAACTTAAAACCAAGAGAAAATGAGTATTTTCACTGGGCAAGCTAAAGGCCTTCAAATGGCTAACTCACAGGTACCTGTTTATTGGCCACATAAATTCTTTCCCACTGATCGAATTGTAGAATTTTCACTGGTATTATTTAGGCTAATATTGATACATTTAGACTCTAGCTGTCCTGCATTGCCATCAATACTACTAAAAGATTTTGGAAAGAGGCTTTGTTGCAATACAATGTTTTTATGTTGGTTTTCATGAAGATGATATTCATCTTTCAGCACACAACTTTTTATATTTAAGCAATTACAGATTGCTTGTTTACTACTCTCTTTTGAATAGCAATAATGCAACTCATTTCTTTTCTGCATCATTTTGTGCAATGGTAAGTGAAATAATGAACGAGCTTTTAGTTTGAATTTGATAAATAAAGAAGAGAGATTTTCTATTTCACTTTTCTAACGCCCATTTATCTTGCAAAGAAAAAGAATAGGAGAAATAAATAAAAATAGAAATAGTAAGAAGCGTTAAGGTAATTAAAATTAATTAGTAAAAGTCGTCACATAATCTATCCTCAAAAGAGAGAACACCTATGGGCGAGTTTGATAGAAATGTAAATTTGAATGTTTAAATTTTCGAGCGCGATCGGAAAAATTCAGCATGAATGAATGAAGCATCTCTTGGAATAAGCCGACTTTCAGATCCGCTGGGGTGTAAATTACACGACCATCCACTTCCACTTCGCCATCCGCCAATCCCATCACGAGCTCTGCGGTTGATCACCATGTTCTCATGAATGCGATATGTCACTTTTTAGCAGTCGGTAAGATTTGGCCTGTAAATTCCACTTCGCCTCACACCCAAAGCACGGCCTTTGCCTCTTTCCACCAACTCCCATCCTAAGAAAAAGCCAACTAATTGCCACATTGCGTCTAAACCCAAAAACAACCTGGCATCACAGGGTCATTGATGAAAATGGCAATCGAAAGAAAATAAATCAAGAACATCTAATTCCGCTTCAATGTAGCCTTTTATCGAACAAGCCACCATTTTCGGTCATCAAGCTTTACGCGATCCATCATTAACATGGGAGGTGCAGTAATCTGAGGGCCTCACTGCCGAATAATTCACCACGTCCTGATGCTAATAAATCATAAGTATAGCTTGACTTGATATTTGGTGTACAACTGTTCATAATCCTAGTATGATGAAAAGAAAGCCCGTATTTTCTTGCTTTCCCAATTTTGTTTGTGAAATCAGATAGTACAGGCTTTTTATTTTAGCTAACAACTGTTAGCTGACTTGTCGGATCAGTGATCACCAAGGGAAGATTTTATGCCACAATTTATGGTTCTACATCGTGATTTGGGTTTTGCTCATTGCCTTGATGAATAAGGTCAAACAAGGCAGGTTTGTTTTGATTTTTCTGATGATCTTCTGCATAAATGTATTTTAGTAAGATTTCGACCGTTTCAAACACTTTCAACTGTCCAGATTTGAATTTGCCTGCTTTAACGGGCCTAGATGCTTGGTTTCAGGCTTAATGTGAAATGCAGCTGGTGGAATTATAATCCCTTGCTTGCCTGTTAAGCTCGCGGCATTGCCAGATTAAAGAAGCCTCGATTTTTTGGTTTACACCGCCGACGCTAGCATAAATTGAAATTGGTCTATAGAGCCTGTTATCATATAGATTGTGGAGTGTAACTGCTAAGCTGCTGACTAGCGCAGAAAATTGGTAAGTGATGAGCTGTCACCATCCACTTCGCCAAGATTGCTCAAGGCAAGGATGCGGAGAACGGCATTGGGTTGGTAACTCAATAAATTCGCTAAGCAAGATTGGGCGATTAAAACTCCTTTTCGAGTGAATGTTGCTGCCGAGTTCCACTTTACGTTCAATGTCGCTAATTTCGCCATCACCATATTGCACGTTGCAACTGATGCGAAGTGGTTCGCCAAAAGCACAGGGCGGCACACACTTTCAAATTGATGACTGATAACCCGTTGATCTCGCAATTTCTTTCATCTTCCGTTTCAATGTAAACCTGATGTTCAAAAATATCCTGCAACGCGTATTGATTGAGTGGACGCTGTAATTTAAGGCTTCCAAATAAGTATTCACTTCATCGAAAGCGATCGAATTTGATAAAATTTTGCAAAGCCGAGCAACTGATTTTTGAGCTGGTTGGCGAGATAGAAATCATCGCTCATTTGGCTACCTTTCCGCATATAATGTTGAAGCTAACTGGTTCAACGCTTTTGGGCGTAAAATGCGTTGTACAAATTTCTGATGATAGGCTTGACATAATCGCCCCATTGGTTCGAGACTCTTCGTCCACATTCAGGAATGAATCGATTTCGGTATATTGTGCAATTGGTACAAATCGCCACCATAGGCAGCAAGCATTGAGATATCTTCACGGCTGACCAACAGCAGCACTTAAACGGCTTTTGAATCGCAGGCAGCGCTTCGGGCACGTGGTTTACCGCACTTCTGTTCATAAAAGCCGAACAACAAATGCTTGTTTGAGTTTATCCCACTGTTTAAATCGTGTAAAAGCGTGTTTAAACGTAGCACCAAAATGCCATTTTGTGCTGGCTGAATTGCCCCTTAATGGTTTCCCTGATACGGTTCTTTTTCTCAAAAGATGCGTAACCGAACAAATGCGAGGTCAATCTGGTTCTCACAAATCACAGGCTGTGAATTATCTTTGTGAAAGTTGGACATTGAGCTCCACCCAAAACCAGGCACATACTTCACTCTTTCATCACCTGACAACGAGCCCAGTTTCTGCAGATTTGAATAAGTTTAAGGCTCATGCTGAGCTGTGGTTGAAAATCGGATTGGACCAATTGATCAGATAATTTCGAGAGTGATGCAGAAAGCGACTGCCACGAAAGAGAAGATAAACGCAATGAATACGCCTTCATAATGGTAAATTTGCTTGATCAGGCAAAATTCCGTTATACTTGCCTAAATTTCGCGAACAACTCAAGAGAAATGAATGAGTATCAAAAGCTAGCCCAAGAAGCGAATTGAAGTGGAAACATCACTCAAGAAACATCAAGCAGGGAGAAATATTACCAAATATACTGAAAAGTAGTATGATTGAGCTGAAAATTCAGCTGCCGACTACGCTACAAAATTCGCCTGATGAAATGAAACGTGAAAACAGAAATGACGGTGGAACAACGTAAAAGATGCGTCAGTCAGATCCGTGTTGCCGTAAACGTCAATGCCGAAAAACTCACAACCAAAAGAAATCGACTGATTTCGGAATACGCAAGCTGGCTACAACCCAGCTTTAAGCATGCGAATGCTCACAGTTACACCTCGCAAGCCGTAATACAGCTGATTGGTATGCAATTAGAAAATCAGAGTTTGTATTTGAGCAGGTTGAGAAGATGAAAGTGAGTTGTAAATCGCTTTTAAATGTGTAAGAAGAAACTTAGGTAGTAAAATAAGGCGGTTTAAAACCGCCTTACTTGTAGAATTATGGCGTGTTTTGTCACGTAGTCAATCGCATGATTGAACTGTTGATGATAATTTTATCAGCCTCTTCATCAGGAATTTCATATCAAATTCTTTCTTTTCTAAAGCCATTACTAATTCAACGGTGTTCACAAGAGTCAGCACCTAAAATCTTCGAAGAACGAAAGCTCAGGGTCTAACGTGCAGCGTCTGCACCTAATTGATCAACGATAATACGCGTTCTTCAATGCCTATTTTCTGGTTTCCTATATAAAATCGCGAATGCGAGAGTTAAAGTAGTGTGTAACTCGAAATTTTGTTTAATGCAACCCAAAAGAAAAGAATCGAACCAGACACCATTAAGACGCACAACTAAAAGCTTCTGCCTACATTTTATGTACAGCGAGGACTAACGTATTCACTATTATGAATAGTAGAAATTATCCACACACGCATAAATTTCTCGATTTATTTTGCATATTTCCCAGCTTTTCGCATTTGAGTAATAACCGCTTTGGTAATCTGGTTGGTCATCGCAGAGCTCACGCAGCTGCAGTCATGCTCGCTTCCGCAATGTCTGCGGCCGTTATCTCACTTTCACACCGCCATCTACCCTCAAGGCGAATATTTAAACCGGCTTTGCATCAATACGTTTACGCACTTCACGCAGTTTTTCCAATGTTGAAGGGATAAATTTCTGCCCGCCAAAACCGGGGGTTCAGCCCATTAACAAAATCATATCCACTTTATCCATCACATAATCAAGATAATGCAGTGGCGTTGCTGGGTTGAATACTGCCAGATTTACAACCTAAATCACGAACTAAGCTGTAAATTGCGGTCTATATGGTCGGTTGCTTCAGGATGGAAGGTAATGTATTCGCCCCTGCTGGCGAAATCAGGAATTAAAACGCTCAACAGGTTTTACCCTTAAATGCACATCAATCGGCAGTAATGCCACAACTCACGTAGTGTGGCAAACAGCCGGTCCGAAAGTTAAGTTTGGAACAAGTGGTTATCCATCACATCAAAATGGATGATGTCTGCACCCGTTTCCGCCACTGCTTTCACATCATCACCAAGGCGTGCGATCAGCAGAAGAATGGAGGGTAATTAAAAAGGTTGCTATGCTATAGATTTTTCCGTAGCTAGAAAATTTCAGGCATAGCTCATACACAAAAGCGGTCGAATTTTGGGTTTTTTGCAAAATTTTGATTGTTAAAAATAGTTGCACAAAACCATAAAAATTTATTGAAATAAATAAAAATTGCTGTATGATACATTCCCATAATTTAAAATGGATATTAACCATTTTGAAACGATCAAAACACAAAAGGAGACAACTCAAATGAGGGATTCATCCGACAAACTATCGTGAAGTGCTTTTTATGATGCTTCCGTACAACAAGGCTGGGTTATTCGCTCTTGTGCCGCAACAACAAAAGACTATGAAAATGGACAGACGGCAAAGAATATCCACTCTATACGCTCAGATACTTTCTTCGCTTCACACCCCTGTTTATACAGGCAAACGCCGTGAAAGCGAACACTGAAGTCGTGCAAGCCGCTTTTAGCGATAAATTTAAAGGTATGGCAAAGTTTAGTGGCGAAAAATATGAATATCGAATGCAAATCCTCAACTCATTAGTGCGAAAAGTCGTCATCCCGATTGCAACCATTGTACGTCGTAAAGGCAAAACTTTTACGTTATTTGTAAGAGCAACCCAAGACTTTAAAGCCCGCCAACGTTAATGGCAACAGAACGGAGAATCTATGAAAAACTACTCTTGCTACCGCAATTTGTGCGATTTTTCAGCTCAGGCTCACCGCGTTTGGGCGAAAGCGAACCTGTAAAAGCAGGCGAAATTTTCGCAAAAGCAGATACTGGCTGCTATGGCGAATTTCCAACGCTCGAGCTTTCGGGACGGCAGAAAAACGCTTGCATTTCTTTTGAAAAAGGCATGATCACGATTAGCACGCTGAAAGGAAAACAAAAGCCCGTACGCGAGGCGAGAGTATCACTATGAAAGTGCGAAGCCAGTAAAGCAGGGAAGCTGGTGTGTTAGCCGAGAATATAAACCGACATTCTGGCTCACAAAATGCGGAAGGTTGGAAACAAGGGATATGCAAAACACGCCAACGCAACCACGCGGAACGTACTGCAATGTAATATGGCAAAATATTGTGAATATTGGCAAGGCAGCCGAGATGCTGCGGGCAGAAGTAGTTGGACATGAATCAGAATCGTGCCAATGGTCAATCCTGCCACCATCAAAGTGGGTGAGCGTTTCAAAGTCGTGCACTTTTACCAAGGCGAGCCGCTTCCGAGACGCAACATTAACAGCAACTCAAAGGATTTGATAATCTGTGATAACGCATACACGCACGTGCGTGGAAGAATAAGCTTTCCGACACCACAGGTGCAGATGGTACAGTCGATATTATCCCACTTCAGTGATGGTTTCTGGAAAGCGGCTGTAGTATATGAAACGCCGTTTGAGAAGCCTCGAACAATGTCAAAACATAAACATTATGAGTTTCGACGCTGTTGATATTGCCAACAGTTTCGTAGATTGCTTGATATGATTATTCTCCACAAAGCCCGCTTTATTGGAGATATGGGAAAATCGTGAAATCGGTGAAACGAAGCTCACAGTCATTAAACTTTTACATTATTATTACATCTCATAGCGACAACGCGCCCTTATTTAAACAAAAAGGAGACTCTATGGAAAACATATCAAATGTATATTGACGGTCAATTTGTTACTTCTACAAGTCGGTCAATTTTTGACGTAATTCAACCCTGCCACTGAAGAAGTGATCGCATCTGGTTACCAGCGACCGTAGAAGGAAACCTGAGCCGCAATTGATGCTGCAGACAAAGCTCAAAATGCGTGAGCAACTGCCTGCATGATCGAACGTGTGTGTGCTGGCTATTTAAGAAAATGCACATGGCATTGTGGAAAGAACAGAAGGAAATGCTGTGTAAGCACTTGTCGAAATGGGAGAAAACTACCACTTGCACGAGTGGAAGTGAATTTCACCGCCGATTGCGTGATTACATGGCAGAATGGGCAAGACGCTACGAAGGGAGATTCTCCAAAGTGATCGCTCAAACGAGCATATTTTCATTTATAAAAGCACTGGGGTCACCACGTATTCTTCCGTGGAATCCTCTCTTTAATCGCACGCAAAATGGCACCAGCGTTAGCGGACAGGGCAATAACACCACAGTAGTGAGTCAGCGTGGATCCACCAATTAACGCTACATATTATTTGCGGTGAAACGGTATACATGCACTCAGGTTTACCAAAGGGCGTATCGAACCCAGTACACGGTGCAGGAGGTGACCGGTCAAGAATTAGCAGGCAACCAAAGGTCGGTTTAGTATCTTAACAGGCAGCGAACTCGCAAGGTCGTAAAGGAGGGAGGCGGCAGTCGCAATATCAATCAGTGAACTCAATTAGGCGGTAAAGCACTCGCACCATTGTATTGGCAGGATTAAATCGATTTAGCTGCCAAAGCTTACTCGTAGCTCACGCATATCAATCAGTGGACACAGTTTGTAACTGTGCAGAGCGTAATGGCGTTCAGTGCAGTTAAAGAAGTTTTCACTCAAAAATTAGCGGAACTCGTGCGAAAAAGTCCGCTTAGGGAAACCCGCCTGACGATGAAACTAGATACATGGGACCGATGGTCAAACAAACAAGGACAATTGTATGTACAGGCGATGGTAGTATGAAAGCGATCAGCGAGGAGAGCGTTGCTTACTTGGTGGCCGCCGGCGCAACGCCCGGTAAAAGGTAAAGGCTATTATTTCGAAACTGACAATCATTGATGTCAACTAATGATATGGCGATTTTACGTCAAGAAACCCTTTTGCCCCTGTCGTCTGATTGCCACTTTTCGAGACCATTGATGAGGTAATTGAGCCTCTCGCCACGATTGCGAAGCAATACGGTTTAACATCTTCGATTTATACTCAAAAATATTAATACAGCGACGAAATTGGTTTCACGCTTTCTGAAATTTGGCGAAACTTACGTGAACCGTGAAAACTTTGAGGCAATGCAAGGTTTCCATGCAGGTTGGCGTAAACGGCACCGCGGTAGCAGATGGTAAACACGGTTTAGAAGAACATCTCCAAACCTGCATGTAGTCTATATTGCAATACGATCGCGATATGTCACCGCTTGCGGCAGCTTTTCGAAGAATCTCTGGGTTTAGATTGTCAATGGCGATGTATAATTTCACCCTTTTATACTGGAATTATCGTGAATACACAAATCAAGTGGAGTAACAAATGGCTCGTGTAACCGTTCGCAAGAAGCTGCTGAAATTACCGGCAACCGTTTTGACGAATTTTAATTACAGGCATGTCAGCAAGACAGATCCAGTTTACACTGCGAGGCATTATGCGCTAGAAGAAAAATGATGACAACTGTGATTGCTTTTTAGAGAAATCGAAGAAGGTGATCAATGGCGAAATTATGCACTCAGCCGACAAACCAACAAGCTGTTGGAACAAGACATCGCGTGAGAAGCAATTTCACTCTTTAGCAGACGTTCAAGCAAAACGCTTAATTAAAATTGGATAGTTTCAATGGATAATGGATCACTAAGCGATTGAAAAGCGTTAAATCAATCCGTATCAATGGGCAATTTACGGTCCATTATCCATTTTTAGAGTTGTATCGTGTGTACCTTTTGGAACCAATAGATCGCATATCTCATCAGCATTTGCCAGCCGATAAAATTGAGCTGGTCAAACGTGCCTTTTGTTGCTGCCAGAGACGCCCATGAGGTGCACACGTGCTCAAGCGGTGAACCCTTACATTACGCACCCTGTTGCCGTTGCAGGCATTATCGCGGAACGAAACTCGGACCACGAAGCCGTGATGTGGCGCGCTGTTACATGATGTAATTGAAGATACGCCTTATACCAGTAAGAACAACTCGCTAGCTGAATTTGGCAAGAACGTTGCCGAAGCATTGGTGCAGGGGTTTCTAAACGCGATAAATCATTCCGCACCGCCAAGAAGCGCAAGAAAACTTCCGCAAGATGATTTTGCAGCAATGACCGACGACATCTCGCGTGGTGTGACCAAACCAGCTGACCGTACTCATAATATGCGAACGTTTGGCTCATTATCGTCCAGATAAACGTGTCCGCATTTGCCAAAGAAACAAGCCTCGAAATTTACAGCCCGCTCGCCCATCGTTTCAGGCATTACGCATCTGATGAGCTGGAAGATCTCTGCTTCGAAAGCGATGATAACGCACCGTTATACCGTGCTGAAAATGGCGATTGAAATGGGCACGCGGTACGCGCGTCAAGACTTGCTTGCAAACATTTCTCACGAGTCAGGAAAGTCGTCTCAAAGAAGTGGGAATTCCTGCTCGCATTTACGGTCGAGAAAAGCATCTTTACACCTTTATCACAAACCGCCAACGCGATCAACGTTTCCGATCGATTTTGGATATTTACGCTTCCGTGTGGTGGTCGATAACGTGGCCAATTGCAACCGAGCATTGGGGCAGGTACATCGCTTTGTATACCACGCCCATATCAAGTGAGAGACTACATTGCCGTGCCGAAAAGTAACGGTTATCAATCGATCCATACATCAATGATTGGGCATAAAGGCTTGCCGATTGAAGTGCAAATCCGCACCGAAGAGATGGATCAGATGGCAGAATCCTGGCGTTGCTGCATTCTGGCAATAGACGACGAGCAAACCTCACGCCACCGCGTGCAAACAAAAAGCGCAAAATGGCTACAAAGCATCATTGAATTGCAACAGCGTGCAGGAAATGCGGAAGAGTTTATCGAAAGCGTGAAATCGGAGTTATTCTCGAACGATATTTACGTGTTCACACCGAAAGGCAGAATTGTAGAATTGCCAGCAAAATCGACCGCTATTGACTTCGCGTATGCGGTGCATTCCGACATCGGCGATCACTGCGTGGGTGCGATAGTGAATCGCCAGCCATATCCACTTACAGCCGTTGCAATCGGGGCAAACAATTGAAATTGTGACCGAAGGGCGTTATCCGCATCCAAGTTGGTTGAATTTTGCGGTAAGTGCGAAAGCGCCTCAAAAATCAAAACAAGCTTTTAAAACAGCTCGATGCTTTAGATGAAGCCTTGAAACCGAAGAGCCAGAAGAAATTCCGTAGAATTGGTGGCTGAAATCAAAAGACCAACCTGGTGTTATGTGCCTCACCAAATACGATTGCATCACTTAATAGCAATATCGGCTCGGTGCAAAGCGCAACTGAAAACAGCAATTACCAAGTGAAATTGCAGATTTCAGTGACAACGCTCATCTTTATGTCGTTATTCACGATTAACCAAGTTGAGTGGCGTGGTGAAAGTCGATAAGCGTTAATCCATTTTTCAAGCGGTTAAATTTGTATAATAATTTACAAAAATGTTGGCAATCTAACCGCTTTTATTTCACTAGCGACAAAAACCGCTATAATGGCACGAATTTTGATGACAAAAAGGAACGTTATCAATGTTATATCCAAGCGAAGAATTTTTATATACACCCGTAGAATGGGTTGACCACAGCGAAGGTTACACCGACATTCGTTATCACAAATCAACCGACGGTATTGCAAAATCACCATCAATCGCCCAGAAGTGCGTAATGCGTTCCGTCCTCAAACGGTAAAAGAGATGATCCATGCACTTTGCCGATGCTCGTTTTGATGAAAAATTGGCGTAAATCGTCTTACGGGCGAAGGTGAATATGCTTTCTGTGCAGGCGGAGACTCAAAAATTCGTGGCGACTACGGCGGCTATAAAGATGACAGCGGCGTGCATCACTTAAACGTTTTACAATTCCAACGCGATATCCGTACTTGCCCGGAAACCAGTTGTAGCAATGGTAGCTGGTTACGCTGTGGGTGGCGGTCACGTGTTACATAGATGTGGGATTTAACCATCGCGGCAGATAATGCGAAATTCGGTCAAACTGGCTCGAGTAGGTTCATTCGATGGTGGTTGGGGTGACAGCTATATGGCTCGCATTGTAGGTCAGAAAAAGCTCGCGAAATCTGTTCTTATGCCGTATGTACGATGCACGACAAGCACTAGATATGGGCTTAGTGAACACCGTTGTGCCTTACTGCCGATTTAGAAAAGAAACCGTGCGTTGCGTCGTGAAATGTTGCAAAATAGCCCACGCACTGCGTTGCTTGAAAGTCGTGCATTAAATACGAACTGTGATGGTCAGGCTGGTCTTCAAGAATTGGCAGGCAATGCTGACAATGTTGTTCTATATGACAGAGGAAGGTCAAGAAGGCCGCAACGTTCAACGACGTGAACCTGATTTCGGTAAATTTAAACGTAACTCAGTAACTCTATTACTTCCTTACAAGCGGTGGCATTTCGCAAATTTGCTTTAAAATCTCACCCGCTCCTTTTGTAGTTTGAACTATGTCAACGCGTGAGCACAGTCGATCTCTTTGTTCTCGATTGCTGACCACAGGGCTCAAATTAGGCGTGGTTGGGGCGAGCTTATAGCAGTTTATGCTATTTATTTGGACGGAAAAATCGTACCAAAATGAACGGACAAGTCTGGCAATTGCCTGCTGAGTTTATGCTCGCATCGAAAGTATCACTCTTGAAGAAAATCTCACGCCAGGCAAACCAAAACCGCGTTACTCGATAACGGCTATCGCCAAAGTGCGTCGCAAATTGTTGCCCCTGGCGATTTCAAAATCGAAGGCAATAATATTGTGGTGCTACGTCGCGCCTTTCCGTTTCCTGAAAATCCTGAAGCACAGCGTGTCTTACGTTTGCGCTTCAAGATGACAAGTTGACACATCGAAGACTTGGGTGCTCAACGTTTGGTGGAAGAGTTTGAAGCTTGACCCAAAACTAATAGCGATGTTGCACGCAGAGTGAAGAAACGAACTGCCAACGTTGAAATTGCAGCAATATCGTATTTTCTGATTCAAGCCCTACTTTTAACCGAAGTAAACGCTTTTACCAGCACGATGGTATCAGCCCGATGCGAATTGCTCGTGCGTTAGTAGCGAACTATCAAGCGGGTAAAACGGTGCAGGGGGCAAGTACACTCACTCAACAGTTGGTCAAAATCTTTTTGAGCAGCGAAAAATCACTAAGCCGTAAAATTAACGAAGCCTTGATGTCGCTGATTTTAGACGCACGCTACGACAAAAATCGTATTCTTGAAACCTATTTAAACAGAAAGTTTATTTAGGAGAGGCGTAGTTATCAAGTACACGGCTTTGCATTGGCAAGTCAGTTCTATTTTGGGCGACCAATCCAGAAATCACCTCACAAATGGCATTATTGGTAGGAATGGTAAAAGGTCCTTCCCTTTATAACCGTAGCGACATCCTGAAGCTACTGAACGACGCAAAGTAGCCACTCAAACTGCTCAAGAAAATCATGCGATTATAGCCAAAAGCGACTACGAATTTCTAGTCAAAACAACCGCTGGGCGTAAAAGAAAAGGCACGATTTATCGCCAACAACCTGCCTTTATGCAAGCGTTGAATATGGACTTATGAGTTTGGAGAACCGCTCTGCTTTACTTTCTGCTGCGAAAATCTTTACTACGCTTGACCGCAAACAACAGCGTTCTGCCGAGCAAGCAGTGATTAACGGCTTGGAAGAGTTGGAAAATTCAGATAAGAAAATCAAGGACTTGCAAGCCGCGATTGTGGTGTCGGAATATCGCACGGGTAAAGTGCGCGCGATTGTGAGCGACCGTTTAACTCAACTCGCGGGCTTTAACCGTGCGATCCAAACTCAAACTGCTCAAATCGGCTCATTGGTGAAGCCTTCTATTTATGCAATTGCGTTGTCTGATCCGAAAAATTTCCGCTTGAATACGCCAATTGATAACAAACCGATCACCATTACTGTTAAAGGCTCGCCACCGTGGTCACCAAAAAACTACGACAAACGCTTTTAGTGGCTCAGTGATGTACGGATGCGCTCGTTCGCTCGCTTAACATTCACTGTAAATATTGGAATGAGTCGGCTTGCGAAAAGTGATTGCGAAGCAAAAGAGATGGGATGGGACAAAGTGGATATCCTGCTTACCCATCAATGTTGCTTGGTTCTTAGCTCAATTTCACCGTATGACGTAACCAAATCTACCAAGTGCTTGAAAATAATAGGCTTGAGGTGCCATTAACAACTATAGAATCTATCACAGGCTTTTAACGGCAAACCGCTTTTACCAGCGCAATATTGAAGATGTGAGCAAGCAGGTGCTCTGAAGAAGCAACAACACAAACACTTTATGCAATGCAACAAGTGGTTGAACGAGCACAACTCGTAGCCTGCAAAGTGAGTTTGCCGACTTACGGCAGGTAAAACAGGGACAACCAACAACGCGCGCGATACTTGGTTTGTGGGGATTGATGGCGAAACGTGGCAACGGTATGGCTAGGTAAAGATAACAATGCCGATACGTATTTAACGGGTTCAAGCGGGGCATTGTATGTTTTATAGAGAGATATCCGCCGTGCTCACCGCTGAAATTTAACTTGCCGAAAATGAAAATATTCAATGGGCAGGAATTAACAGCTACGGCAGTATTGCTTGAGGGCGACAAATTCAATGTGGCGTGACCGTGGGCAAATTTATTGCTCCTCTGGTGGCTCAATTGTGGAAGCCAAAAACCAACAGTGTTAGATGCTCACTTGGAAAATCTAAAACAGAGAATACCAAGGCGGAAGTTTCGAAGAACAACAAAGCATTCCATCGGAAGAAATTGCGCCAGTAACGCGAATAGTTGAAAGCCCAAAGCGGTTGATTTTCATAGAGATTCGCAAATTCTCTTAAAATCAACCGCTTTTATTAACAAAAAGTACTATCTGCCTACTAGCGTCCTAGTAATGAAAAAGCCCGCATTACTGCAGGGCTTCGTTATTCTAAGAAACCAACAAATTACATTGTTACTTCTTTTTGAACCTTGTCTTGAACTTCAACACGACGATCTGGTGCTAGCAAGCGATTAACGCTACGACCTTAACTGCATCACAAGTGTTGCCAGTTACTGGGTTAGCTGAACCGTAACCTACTGCAGTTACGTTCGCTGCGTTTTGACAACTTTAGAAACTAAGTAGTTAGTACTGTTTCTGCACGACGTTATGAAAGTTTTAAGTTAGCTGCTTGTTTACCAATACGGTCTGCGTGACCATTTACTTGGATTGCGGGTGGCTGAAACCTAAAGCGTTGATTTCGTTGTTAGCTGCATCTAAAAGCTGAGCTGCTTCTGGTTTTGAAGTTTGCTTTACCGAAAGCCGAATAAAACATCAGAGCTGAATGAGAAGTTTTAGATACTACTTCAGGAGCTGCTGGAGCAACTGGTGTTGCACCTTGACCGAAACGGTAGCTTAAACCTGCAGATACTGGAGTGTAAGTCTGGGCTATATTGAGTATTTTGCCACGCCTTATTAGTTGTTTTAGAATAGCTTTGTCTAAGTTACCTACTTTATTCACGATATTGGTATTCGATACGTGCTGCTGAATTGTGCGACATCCAACACCAACATTCTAAAGTTAGAGATGGTTGAAGTTGTGAGCTTTAACACGTGAATCGTGAGCTACGCTTGATTGTGCGTAGTAATCGTTACGGATTAACGCAACACCAACTTTACCGTAAACATCTAAGTTGGTAATACCTCGTAGCTTGGTTTTAAGCGAAAGTGAGCACCATGTGCTGCATGTTTTGCAGCACGTTTTCAACGTTGTTGTCACACAGCGAATGTTGTATTACCACGTGCACGACCAAAATAATCGTAACCTAATTCAGCTGCTAAAACCAAAGTTATCTTGGTTTAAGATTTGGTAACACCGAAAACGCCGTAAGTTACAGTGTTTTTGTTGATACCGTAACCTCTACCATTGCCGGTGCAAATTTAGCGTTTGGTTGGTTTGATTCGGTGTGTGAAACCATCACGGAAGTTTGCCCAACCAGCTTTAGCACCTGCATAGAAAGTGTTAGCAGCGGGAGCTGCTGTTGCTGCTGCTGATGCAGCTAATACTGCTAATGCAACTAATGATTTTTCATTTTATGACCCTCATAATTTGTCATTCCATGTAATAAAATTTTCAACATAATAAAATGTTGAATCTTAACCACGCCTTTCATCTTCTTTTTGATAGAAAGACTCAAAGAAGTGAAATGCCGAATATTTTTACTTTATAACATGAAAGAAAAATAGCCTTCACTCATTCTTGTCCTTGAGAAGATGGGCAAGAATAGGTGATAATGTCTTCATCAGTTCAATTAAAATCAATAATTTTCTGTATAAATAGCGTACAAAATCACCTTGATTGATTACTTAGTAATCAATTTGAAGTATATCTCACCAATCTTTTTCTAATGAAAGCAGATGAAAAGGTAAAAATACTTTCTATATTGCTTAGGTTTACTAAGACAATTACATTGAAAGCATGATAAAAATAGGGTTGAATTTATACGATTTCAATACATTAGGGGAATAATTTTTGTATTATTTATTGGATAAACTGCAAATCCCTTTGAAATTGAAACTATTTATATACAAAAACACTTCACTTTTATAAAAATATCTCAATTTTCATTCCCCCATTTCTTGCTAAGATGCAAACGATTTTTATCTTTTATATAAAAGGAACAAAAATGATTCCTAGACTTGCAAACATTCAGACCAAAATCCATTAGTTCAGCAATATCTTACGAACTTACCGAACAGCATCAGGTGATATTGCTAGCAGCTACGCAGACCGCCTTTCAATGGCAACCGATAACAGTGTATATCAGCGCATGCCACAAGCGGTGCTCGAAATCGGTTTACCGATGTAGTTATTCTGACCAAAGTCGCCCAAAAGAAGCCTATCAAGCCTCACTTTTCACACCCGCGGCGGTGGCACGGGGACGAATGGGCGATCGCTCAATAACAACATTATTGTCGATCTCCCGCCATATGACCCAAAATTTTAGAGCTGAATGTAAAAGACGCTGGGTTCGCGTGCAAGCGGGTGTGGTCAAGGATCAGCTTAATCAATTCCTCAAACCGCACGGCTTATCGCCCGAACTCTACCAGTAACCGAGCTACGCTAGGCGGGATGATCAATACCGATGCATCAGGGCGCAAGTTCGTTGCAATATGGCAAAAACGTCCGACCATATTCTGGCAATCAAATCGGTGTTGGTAAATGGCGAAATTCTAGAAACACAAGCGGTTAAAAACCGAGAACTTTTCTACAAACCTTGGAGCAACTACCACTTTCTAGTTTAGGCAAAAAGAATTACATAACGAGGTCTTTAAAGCGTTGCAAAACGCTACGCCCGACTGTTCTCAAAGGTTGCCACAACTGAACCGCTTTATCACAGGCTACGACCTGATGTCTTCACATGACGATGAAAGCTAATTTAACCTTACCCGTATTCTGACAGGGCTCAGAAGGTCGCTTTACCTTTATTTGCGAGCGAAACTTAATCTTCTGCCGATTCCGAAATATCGTACGCTGATTAACATCAAATACAACTCGTTCGATGCCGCACTCCGCTCTGCACCAATGACGTGTTGCAAAGCGAAAGCCTTATCCGTCGAAACGGTCGACTCCAAAGTGCTGAATCTGGCGAACAAGACATCATCTGGCACTCGGTATCGGATTTAATCACCGAAGATCCAAATAACCCGATTTTTGGGGATTAACATCGTTGAGTATGCATCAAGCGATCTCAAAACAAATTGAAACGCAAGTTCAAGCCTTGTGTGTCAGCCTTGATGATTGCACAGGGTACGAGCGGTATCATTGGCTACCAAATTTGCAAAGAGTTAGACAGCATCGAAAAATCTACGCAATGCGGAAAAGCAGTCGACTTGGCAGCAATGCAAAAAGCTGGGCAAAACCGATCCCCTTTGTGGAAGATACCGCTGTGCCGCCTGAAAATCTGCTGATTACATTACCGAATTTCGTGCTTTATTAGATAGCCACAACCTTGCTCACGGTATGTTCGGGCACGTGGATGCAGGCGTGTTGCACGTTCGCCCTGCTTTGGATTTGTGCGATTTGAACAGGTCAAAACCTTCAAAGCGATTTCTGATCAAGTCGTTGAGCTTACCTATAAATATGGTGGTTTAATTTGGGGCGAACATGGCAAAGGGATGCGTTCTTACTATGCGGCGAACGCTTTTTGGCGAAACGCTGTGGAAAGAGCTCCGCCACATCAAGCAACTGTTCGATCCACAAAATCGTCTGAACCCGGCAAAATCTCGCACACCATTAGGTTCTGACGCAGAGCTCTACAAAATCGACGAAAGCAATGCGAGCCGATTTCGAGCGTCGAATCCCAATTGCAGTGCGTCAGGAATTCAAAGGGGCGATGAGTGTAACGGCAGCTTTATGCTTTAATTTTGACGTGCACAGCACGATGTGCCCGTCGATGAAAATTTCAGGCAATCGCCTCTATTCGCCAAAAGGACGAGCAACGCTCATCCGTGAATGGCTGCGACTAACTTGCCGATCAGCAAGTTAACCCTAATGATTTGATTTTTGAAAAACGCTCAAAAGCAGTGAAATTAACCGATTTTGTGGCAAAAGTACGTCATTCATTCAAGAAAACGCGAATATGATTTTTCACACGAAGTAAAAAGCCGCGATGGACACCTGCCTTGCTTGTAAAGCCTGTGCTAGCCAATGCCCAATTAAAATTGATGTGCCAACGTTCCCGCAGTCAATTTAACGAGCTTTATCACCAACGCTACCTTCGCCCTGCAAAAGATTACGTGGTGTCAAACCTCGAATTTATCGCCCCTTTGATGGCAAAAGCCCCGAAATTCTTTAATTTCTTCAGCACCAGCCATTTGGCAGAAATCGCCGCCAATAAAACAATTGGCATGACTTACTTGCCTGCCCTTTCCACGCCAAACTTGCAAAAGCAATTGGTAGAAATTGGCTATCAAGGCGAAACGCTTGAAAGTCTTGAAGCCCAACAGGCAAGCGGTCAATTTTCCGCAGAAAATTGCCAAACTGTACTCGTAGTGCAAGATCCATTTACCACCTTCTACGATGCAAAAGTGGTGGCAGATTTCGTTGCCTTTATTCAAAAACTCGGCTTCAAACCCGTAGTCTTGCCTATATAAACCAACAGGTAAGGCACAACACATCAAAGGCTTTTTGAGTAAGTTCGCCAAAACTGCCAAAAATCAAAGCGGATTTCTTAAACCGCATTGCCAAACTCGGCTTACCGATGGTGGCAATCGACCCTGCCTTGACCTTTACTTTACCGCGATGAATACCGCGATATTTTGAAAAGCGGAACGCGGTGATTTCAAGTACTGCTTGCCCACGAATGGTTGATTGAACAAATCAAATCAGGTGTATTGGATAATTGCAAAAATCAAGTAAAACCGACCGCTTACCGTGGCATTTATTCGCCCACTGCACCGAAACCACCGAGCTTCCCGCATCAAGCAAGAGTGGCACGATCTCTCCCATTTTGGTGAAACGTTGGTAAGCGAGAAAGTAGGCTGCTGTGGCATGGCGGGCACATTCGGGCACGAAACTGCCCACGTGGAGATGTCAAAAAGCGATTTACCAACAATCTTGGCAACAAAAACTGAAAAACGCACCGCTTGAACGATGCTTAGCGACAGGCTACTCTTGCCGTTCGCAAGTGAAACGAATGGAGCATCAACAGATTAAGCATCCAATACGGGCTCTATTATCCATTATCTAATCGTGGGGTGTGTGAACGCAGTTCACGCACGCTTTGTTTTTCAGGCGTGGATTTTTCAAATTCATACCCCTACTTTTCAATAAACTCTGAGGAACCCATGACCACCATCTGAAACAAACCGCCACCCCTGAACAATTAAATCAACTCTGCCAAGGTAATGCTGTTGGACATTTAGGCATTCACTTCACTCAAATTGGCGAAGATTGGTTAGAAGCAGAACTCACCGTGAACGAAAAACGATGCAACCGTTCGGCGTATTACACGGCGGCATTTCTGCTACGCTTGCCGAAACGGTAGCAAATGCAGGCTCGCTTTTGAGTGTGCGAGCCGCATCAGATCGCTGTTGGAATGGAATTGAACATCAGCCACTAAAATCGGTTAAAAGCAGGTAAAAAAAGCGATTGCCCGAGCTACCCGCTTAAATTAGGGCGTGAAGTGCACGTGTGGAATATTGAAACTAAAGATGAAGAAGGAAATTTGTGTGCGGTGGCACGCTTGTTACTAAAGTTTTTAGATAAGCTAGCAGCAAAAAATCCAAGAAAAAGCAGTAAAAGTGAGTTGGATCTACCCGCAACCTATTATAAAATGCTCTTCTTTATCCATTCACTTTCATTAACAAGAGAAATTCCCTATGAATTCAAATCGTAGTTTACTGGTGATGGGATTGTTATTAGTGTCGTTCCTATTGTTTACGCAATGGCAACAAGATTTCAACCCTGAAATTCAAGCACAGAAACAAGCTCAGATCCAAGCTCAACAACAATCTCACGATGTACCTGCATCAAGCACTTCACAGCCTCGCTGATGTGGCAAGCGTTAAAGGTAAAAACCATCACGGTTGAAAGCGATGTATTACAGCTAACCATTGATACGCTTGGCGGTGATGGGTGGACTCTGATTTGCTTAAACACAATACAGAACTTCACTCAAACACACCTTTTGAATTATTACAAGATAACGCTAACCGCGTTTATGTTGCTCAAAGTGGCTTAGTGGGTAAAAAACGGAATCGATACGGTTTCTGGTCGTCCGCAATATCAAACCACAGCGGAAAGTTTCAAATTGGCAGAGGGTCAAGATTCTGTAAGCGTGCCTTTAACTTTTGAAAAAGATGGCGTGCTTTACACCAAAACTTTCACGCTTAAACGTGGTAGCTCACAATGTTGATGTAAATTTCAATATTAAAAACGGCACAGCAGAAGCCATTGAAGTGCAACCTTACGGTCAGTTAAAACACACCATCGTGGAAAAATTCTGGCAACTTAACGATGCCAACTTACACAGGCGGTGCATACTCTTCTTCGAAACCAACTATAAAAATATAGCTTCCAAGATATGGAAAAAGCGGGTTTATCTGTTGAAACCAACACAGGTTGGATTGCGGTATTGCAACACTATTTTTAGTGTCTGCGTGGTTCCTGCTCAAGACCAAGCGATGACCTTATTCACTCGCGTATCTGATGACTAAAACGTTTTGCCACTATCGGCTATCGTGGAGCAGTAACAGCCGTTGCCCCGAATACAGAAGCGAGCATAAACACCCATTTATGGACGGGTCCGAAAGATCAAAAAGAGATGGCTGAAACCGCAAACCACTTAGATTTAACATAGATTACGGCTGGGCATGGTTCATTGCGAAGCCATTATTCTGGTTATTAACCACTATCCAAAAAGCTGTGTCTAACTGGGGTATTGCGATTATCTTAGTGACCATTGTGGTGAAATCAATTCTTTACCCATTAACCAAAGCACAATACACCTCAATGGCAAAAATGCGTATGTTACGGCCGAAAATCCAAAGAGATGCGATGAGCGTTTCGGGGATGATCGCCAACGTATCAGCCAAGAAATGATGAAGCTCTACAAAGAAGAGAAAGTAAACCCAATGGGCGGTTGTTTGCAAATCTTAATCAGATGCCAATTTTTATCGCATTATATTGGACATTTATGGAAGCAGTGGAATTACGCCAGCACCATTCTTTGGCTGGATTCAAGACTTATCAGCACAAGACCCATACTACATTTTTCCCAATTTTAATGGGTGCTTCAATGTTCTTGTTGCATGTCGCCGACACCAGTGGCAGACCCAATGCAACAAAAAGTGATGACCTTTATGCCAGTGATCTTCACGAGTATTCTTCCTGTTCTTCCCAGCAGGTTTAGTACTTTACTGGCTAACCTCGAACTGTATTACCCTGTTCCAACAATGGTGGATTTATCGCCAATTGGAGAAAAAGGGTTACATTCACGTAAGAAAAATAATTGATAAAAAGCACGCCAAGCGTGCTATGAGGAAAATGCTGATATAATCAGGCATCTGCAATGCGATACCTCCCTTGCCCCTTGTGGGAGAGAGTAAATTATTAGAATATCATTCTTCTACGACCAAGCGGTCAAATTCGCAAAACCTTTTACCAAATCGACCGCTTTCAACCAAAGGAACAACAATGAAAGAAACAATTGTCGCCCAAGCCACCCCAATCGGTCGCGGGGGCGTGGGGATTTTACGCGCTCTGGACCTCTTTGCAAGCACCGTTGCTCAAAAGTGCTTGGCAAAGAACTCAAACCTCGCCTAGCAAATTACTGCGCATTCAAAGATAGCGATGGCACGGTATTAGACCAAGGCATCGCCCTCTTCTTCAAAGCCCCTAATTCCTTCACGGGAAGATGTACTTGAACTGCAAGGGCACGGGGGCAGTAATTTTAGATATTTTGCTCAAACGCATTCTGAAATCAAAGGCGTACGCATTGCCCGTGCGGGCGAATTCTCTGAGCAAGCATTTTTTAAACGACAAACTCTGACCTCGCTCAAGCTGAAGCTATTGCCGATCTCATTGATGCCACTAGCGAACAAGCTGCTCGCTCAGCACTGAAATCTCTACAAGGCGAGTCAACTAAAATCAACCGCTTGGTGGATAGCGTAATTTACCTCCGCACCTACGTGGAAGCGGCAATCGACTTCCCGATGAAGAAATCGACTTCCTTGCAGATGGCAAAATTGAAGGGCATTTGAACGACATTATTTCACAGCTCAGCCAAGTTCGCCAGAAGCAAAAACAAGGGGCGATTTTACGCGAAGGGATGAAAGTGGTCATTGCAGGTCGCCCAAAATGCGGGAAAATCAGCTTACTCAATGCCTTGGCAGGACGCGAAGCTGCTATCGTGACCGACATTGCAGGCACAACCCGTGATGTGTTGCGTGAGCATATCCATATTGATGGAATGCCGCTGCATATTATCGATACTGCGGGCTTGCGTGATGCGAGCGATGGTGGAACGCATCGGGATTCAACGTGCGTGGAACGAAATCGACAAGCTGACCACGTCTCATTGATGATCGATAGCACCGAGCAAAAAGCGGACGATTTCAAAACCGAATGGGCGGATTTCTTGGCAAAATTACCGCAAAATATGCCGATTACCGTCATTCCGTAACAAGGTCGATTTATCGAGGCGAAACTGAGGGCTTAGAAGAAAAAGATGGAGAAAAAGATGGAGAAAAAGATGGAGAAAAAGATGGCTTCACACTTGATTCGTTTATCGGCTCAAACCAAAGTGGGCGTAGATTTATTACGGGATCATCTGAAAAATCAATGGGCTACCAAGCACCACTGAAGGCGGTTTCCTTGCCCGCCGCCGTCACTTAGCAACGCCAGGTCTGCCGCAGAACATCTGGAAATGGGGCACGTGCAACTCACCCAATTCCATGCGGGCGAGTGCTCGCCGAAGAGTTACGTATGGTGCAAAAACGCGTTAAGCGAAATCACAGAGCGATTTACCTCAGATGATTTACTTGGCAATATTTTTAGCTCGTTTTGTATTGGAAAATAATTCAATTGTGAGGGGCAAATTACATTTGCCCCAAATTGTTGGTATATTAGGGCAAATATAATTTGCCCCTACATTTTCATATGCGTTCTTATTTACAAACCCAGCTCATCCAGCATCTTCCCGCCCAACAAAACTTCCTCATCGCCCTCAGCGGTGGAGTGGATTCTGTGGTGTTGCTAGATCTTTTTCCACACTGAACTTAAACCTTCATTGCCGTTCACATCCACCACGGATTAAGCCCCCAATGCCGATCAATGGGCAAGCTTCTGCGAACAGCTTTGCAAGCGGTGGAATATTCCCTTTATTTTGCAAAAAGTAACGGTAAGCGGGAAAAAGGCGTTGAGGCTTCCGCTCGTGAAGCTCGCTATCAAAGCCATTCGAGAGTGTTGCAACCAAATGAAGTGGTCGTTACTGCACATCATTTGGACGATCAAGCGGAAACCTTTTTCCTTGCACTCAAGCGTGGTGCAGGGTTTAAAAGGACTCTCTGCAATGCACACGGTCAGTTTTTCGCAAAGCTTTGCAATTTTTCCGACCGCTATTAAACATCAGTAAAGTAGAGATTTTAGCGTATGCCAATGCACATCAATTGGCGTGGGTGGAGGATGAAAGTAATCAATCAAACGCTTACGACCGCAATTTTCCTGCGAAAATACATTATTGCCTCAAATGGAACAACAATGGGCGGGGTTTTCTCGTAACGTTGCTCGAGCTTGCCAGCATTTAGCCAGCGAACGGCGCTTGCTGAATGAATTATTAGCCGAGTTTAGCTCACTATATTGATACTGAAGCAAAAAACACTCGCCATTCACGACTTTTCCCCAATTTTTACACGAAAAACAAGCCGCTCTTCTTCGCCTTTGGTTGGAAAAATCAGGCTTGTTAATGCCAACATCAGCCCAATTACAACAGCTCATGGAGCATGTGGTTTTGGCACTAGAAGATAAAAATCCGCAATTAAAAATTGGGAAAATGGATTATTCGTCGTTATCAACAAAAAGCTTTTTGTTACTGAAAAATTGAGCAAGATCGCTCCCTTTTCACAACAAATTAAGCAAAAATGAATACATTACACTGCCTTATCAATTAGGGCGAGATTCAACATCTTGGTCATGAACTGATTTACCAAAAAACAGGAAAAATTAACCGCTTACCGATTCCATTCAATCATCAAAATTCACCTCTAACCATTCAAATAGGATTTTCAGGCAAAGTGCAGGAATATGGCAAAAACCATCACGAAGAGATAAAAATCTAAAAAGCACCAGATTCCTAGTGGTTGAGGATAGGGATGCCTCTTGTATTTAACAAAAATATTTCCTATTAGACACTCTATCCCCGAGGATGATATTTTTCATGCAATGATTTCAAACGAGCTTTTGCCACGTGAGTATAAATTTGGGTAGTGGATAAATCACTGTGTCCGGTAACATTTGCACCACGCGGAGATCGGCTCCGTGATTAACCAGATGGGTAGCGAAGGCATGGCGAAGCTTTATGCGGAGAAAAGTTTTTCGCTTTCAATACCAGCCAATTGAGCGTAATGCTTAATGCGATGCCAGAATGTTTGACGTGTCATTTGTGTTCCACGTTTACTTGGAAACACTACATTTGATTGCTGCTGATTCAGCAAAAATCGGTCGAGCTTGTTGAAAAATACTCTTGAATCAATAAATGGCTTCTTCATCGGCACTCATCGCTCTTTATCGCCTTTACCGATAATCCGTACCACGCCTTGTCGCAAACTCATATTTTTCGGTAGTAAAGCGAAACCAATTCCGTGACACGAAGCCCAGTTGCATAAAGCAGCTCCAGCATCGCCTTATCTCGCAGTTCAATTGGGTCAAGTGTATTCGGCACATTGAGCAAATCCATTACTTGTTCTTCATTTAATGATTTTGGCAGCCGAGTTGGCTTACGAAATGATTCTAATGTAGCTGTTGGATCATCCTTGCGGTAATTCTCAAGATATAAAAAGCGGAAAAATTTTTACGCAAAGCAACTCAGCATTCGAGAGAACTGCTCGCTTTATAACCTTGGTCAATACGAAAACTGAGAAAATCTTGGAGTTTACTACGATCTACGTTAAAAATTCGCGAGGTGAATCAAAGCCAATCGGTAAATTGAGCAGGATCCAAGCTGTAGATTCTATTGTATTTTGCGATAACCCGTATTCTTGCCAGGATTGATCGGGAATTGTTCATATAATACTGTCGAGGGGTTTCATGGGATCATTTTCTCAATATAGCAAAAAGGCGTACCTTTCGATACGCCTTCTCTTGAAAGCTTTGACTAAGCCATCAATTAGTTTGATGATTTTCGTAACAACGCCCGCACCTACTGTACGACCACCTTCACGGATCGCGAAACGTAAACCTTCGTCCATCGCGATTGGGTGAATTAATGATACTGTCATTTTGATGTTATCGCCTGGCATTACCATTTCTACGCCTTCTGGTAACTCGATGGTACCAGTTACGTCAGTTGTACGGAAGTAGAATTGTGGACGGTAACCTTTGAAGAATGAGTGTGACAGCCACCTTCTTCTTTTTGATAATACGTATACTTCTGAGTTCGAAGTCTGTGTGTGGTGTAATGTGCCTGGTTTCGCTAATACTTGACCACGTTCAATTTCTTCACGTTTTGTACCACGTAATAATGCACCAACGTTTTCACCCGCGACCTTCATCTAATAATTTACGGGAACATTTCACGCCAGTTACTGTTGTTTTTCGTAGTGTCTTTGATACCTACGATTTCAACTTCTTCACCCGCTTTGATGATACCACGCTCTACACGGCCTGTTACTACTGTACCACGACCTGAGATTGAGAATACGTCTTCGATTGGTAGTAAGAATGGTTTATCAATCGCACGCTCTGGTTCTGGGATGTCGTATCTAAGTGGTTTGCTAATTCAGAAATTTTTTTCTTCCCACTCTGCTACGCCGTTTTAACGCTTGTAACGCTGAACCACGTACTACTGGCGTGTCATCACCTGGGGAAGTCGTATTGTGAAAGAGTTCACGCACTTCCATCTCAACTAATTCTAATAATTCTTATCGTCAACTATATCGCATTTGTTTAAGAATACGATGATGTGGAACACCTACTTGGCGACCTAATAAGATGTGCTCACGAGTTTGTGGCATAGGACCGTCTGTTGCTGCCACTACTAAGATAGCACCATCCATTTGTGCCGCACCAGTAATCATGTTTTTAACGTAGTCCGCGTGTCCTGGGCAGTCAACGTGTGCGTAGTGACGAGTTGCTGTATCATACTCAACGTGTGAAGTGTTGATGGTGATACCACGTGCTTTTTCTTCTGGCGCATTATCGATTTGGTCGAGATACGAGCTGCACCACCGAAGTGTTTCGCTAATACAGTTGTGATTGCGGCTGTTAAAGTTGTTTTACCATGGTCAACGTGGCCGATTGTACCCACGTTAACGTGCGGTTTTTGTACGTTCAAATTTTTCTTTGACATTTTTAAAGCCTCTTAAAACAAACACGGTTACAATGGCGTATAACCACATTAACCACATGTGAAATTGTTACAAAATTAAGAACACTTTGAAAAGATGAAGTTTAGAAAGAGTGGTGCTGATGAGCGGATTTGAACCGCCGACCTCGCACTACAATGGGTGCGCTCTACCAACTGAGCTATATCAGCGCTTGGGCGGGCAGCGGGAATCGAACCCGCATCATTAGCTTGGAAGGCTAAGGTAATAGCCATTATACGATGCCCGCTGTTCTAAATTCGTCTGTCCCAATGTGCGATTCAATAAGAGATGGTGGAGGAGAAGGATTCAGACCTTCGAAGGCTGAGCCAACAGATTTACAGTCTGCCCCTTTGGCCGCTCGGGAATCCCTCCACGATAATTGAATACTTGATTAAACATTGCAGGGAATGGTGCCGACTACCGGAATCGAACTGGTGACCTACTGATTACAAGTCAGTTGCTCTACCTACTGAGCTAAGTCGGCGTTGCGTTGTCGTAAGCAAGTGAGGTGCATTATAGAGATTTTTTTGGAAACCGTGCAAGCGTTTTTCTCAAAAATTTTTAAAAACCGTTTCTTTGCTTATTTTTGCGATCTAAATGTTGATTTTTGTAACTTTTTAGCGTTTTTCTCTGAATAAATCCCCAAAAATCCCGTTTATATTGTATAGTTCGCATCATTCTTTTTGCTAAAAAGCAAAATTTAGATTAAGAAAATAGAGATTTTGGCAATGAGCCTTGAAAAAACAGCAAAATTACCCCTTTTTTAACTTTTTGATCAGACAATGGGCAGCACTGCGTAAATCTGTGCCGTTAAAATTGACCGAGCAAGATCTCAAACCCCTGCTTGGCTTTTAACGAAGATCTCTATTGAGGAAGTTCGCACTGTTATCTACCGCTTGCCCGTTTAATCAACTATTACATCGAAGAAAATCTCAAACGCTAAGCCGTATTGCACCGCTTTTTAGATGTCGAACCACAAAAGTGCCTTACATTATTAGTATTGCAGGGAGCGTTTCGGTCGGCAAAAGCACCTCCACGTATTCTACAAGCTTTGCTTTCCAACTATCCAGGGCCAAGAAAGTGGATTTAATCACCACCGACGGCTTTCTCTACCCGCTAAAAACCCTGGAAGAGAAAAACCCTACTCAAACGCAAAGGCTTCCCTGAGTCAGTACGATATTTACCGCTTAATCGAATTTGTTTCCGACCTCAAATCGGGCAAACCATCGGTGAAAGCCCGATTTATTCACATTGACCTACGACATCATCCCCGACCAGTTTAACGTCGTTGAGCAGCCAGACATCGTAATTTTAGAAGGTTTAAACGTGCTCCAAAAGCGGAATGAATACCCTACCAGCCCGCACTAATGCTTTTTGTCTCGATTTTCGTAGATTTTTCTATTTATGTCGATGCTGATGAAACCTTATTAAAACAGTGGTATATTTACCGTTTCCTGAAAATTCCGCCGCAGTGCATTTTTCAGACCCAAATTCCTACTTCCATCATTACTCAGCATTATCGGAAGAAGAGGCAATCCAAACCGCCTCCACTATTTGGGGAAGAAATCAACGGCTTAAATCTCAAGAAAAACATACTTCCAAGCCGAGACCGTGCGGATTTAATCCTCACCAAAGGCGAAAAACCACGAAAATCCAGACGGTGAAATTAAGAAAATAACTCTAGCCCCAAAGAGGCTAATTTATACGTGACCTAGGGCGAAAGCACTAGGGCAATAGAAAATAATTATGAACAAAAAACTCTTTCTTCCTTTAGTTATATTTATCACGCTTTGCATCGCTTTAATGGTTCAACTCTTTCGCAATGGCAACGGCGATGACCCGAAAAACTCGAATCGGCACTTATCGGCAAGCCTGTGCCCACATTCAAACTAGAATCGGTGCAAGACGAAACCAAAATGCTAGATGATCATTAAAACAGGTACGCCTCGCCTTCTTACTGTTTGGGCAGCGTGGTGTCCAACTTGCTATGCGGAGCACGCTTATTTAACTGAGCTTGCTAAACAAGGCATAAGTTGTTGGCATCGATTATAAAGATGAACGTGCCAAAGCAATGAAATTTCTCATGAATTACGGTAATCCATTTAAAGCAATCATCTACGACCCGAAAGGCTCACTTGGCTTAGACTTAGGCGTATATGGTGCACCAGAAACCTTTGCGATTGATAGCAACGGTAGAAATTCTCTACCGCCATGCAGGGGATGTAAATGAACACGTGTGGAATGAAACGTTGAAGCCGATTTATGAAGTTGAAATAACAATAAGGAGTTTATATGGGAAAAAGGTAAACATGAACTACTAAGAGCCGACGAGGTTAAACAAAAAATGGAAAAAGAAAATAATAAAAAGTGCATTTCAAACTTCAAGCAAGATTACAAAAACAGAGTCTCATGATTTAGAATCAAAAGGCCAAGTACTTCCTAAAGATGGAAACTATACAAAAAGCATACAACATAACTTATATATCCACTACAGCTTTTATGCTTTTTAGGGAGCATTTTCTGGAGCTATTGTGCTGTACATTTTATTTAAATAGCATAAACAGTACTTCTTTATTCTATAAAAAGCATTTCAGGAACAAACTTAATTTCATTCATAGCTGCATATTTAGTGTTAAACTCTTTTTACCTTCTTTATTACTACATCACCAAGCTATTTGGTTTATAAAAATAAAAATGAAAACAGGTGTTTGCGCCTATTCTTTACCGACATTGGTTTCATTTATATTTATATGTTGTTACTATGCGTTCTCCTTTATTAACAGAGAAAACTGGTATATAGAAAACACACCAATTATCTTATGCATTATAACATTAATATTATTAATACTTTATTTTTCTTCTTAAAAGTAGCCCTCATGAAAGCAAAAAGAAAAACCTAACTAACTACAATCACAAAAAAACACAAAAATAATTACAATAAAAAGAAATATTTTCAACGAATATACGCATATAAAAAAGATAATTATTTATTTTATAGGAAATTTTTACTAAAAAAATTTTATAAACAACTTCGAAAGGACAACTTATTTTTATTTTATCTGCTGGATATAGCATACTTTTTATTTTAGGTGTTACACATGGAGAACATGATTTTTTTCTATATTATTTACTCGATTTTTAATTCCTACATTGGTATGGATTAATAATACAATTATTTCAGATATTAATAAAAATACACATACTAAGAAATCACTTTTTCAATTTGTTTTTCTCATTTACTACATCAACTATTTTTGATGCCTATTTTTATATATTCTATAGTACAACCAATAAAACTTACATTTTTACCTAATCTTGAAACAAAAATACTCTGATAGAATTATGCAAATACTTGGCTACCAAGACAAAGATAATAAAAATCTATTACATAGAAGAAAGCTTTATAAAAACAGTTCTTGAACCAAGACAACTACTTATAAAAGTAGAAAAATATAAAAACTGAAAACGACGTTTCAAAAGACGATCTTTCAAGATACAATGAATATAGTGCACATTGTGGTAAAAATTTATTGGAATACGGGAGATACTGTTGTATTCAAAAGAGAACATAGCAACAAATTCATACAAATTCCATCGAATAAAAATCTTTTGAATATCAAGGAAATAACCATATAAGCTGTGAATCAACCAAACAATATAGAAATTTAGACTATTTGGAATATAAAAATAGAATGAAAAAAACAACTATTACTTTTACTCTTCGCAAGCAACATCGCCACCGCTGCCCCATCGAATTCAACCAATTTGATAGCCCGCAACGGGAGGCAGATTATCGAGTCGCTTATCCAGACCTTGCGTTGCCCGCAATGTCAGAATAACAATATTGCGGATTCTAATGCAACTATCGCCACCGATATGCGGGCGAAAAACATTAGAATTGCTCAAACAGGGGCAAAAATAAGGACGAGGTGGTGGAATATATGGTTGAACGCTATGGCAATTTTGTCACCTACGATCACCTCTTACCCCTGCTACTATTTTTCTTGTGGATATTGCCTGTGTTACTCATTTTATCGGGTTTTAGGCTTGATTTTGATACGTAAGAAAAAGGCTCACAAGCGGTTGAAAAAAATCGCAAGATCTTGCAAAAATCAGCACAAGATAAAGCACGTTTGGCAAAAATTCTTAATAATAAGGAATAATCTATGACCTTTTTGGCTCATTACTTTGGCAATCACGCTGGTGATTTGCTTCATCAGTTTTTACCCGCTTTTAAAAAGCAAACAGCAATTGAACGGTACGCAACGTTCCACGCTCAACAAAGCACTTTTACTTCCAACGTTTAAAAGAGTGGAGCAAGAGGCGAACGAGGGTGTGATTGAAGATGCGGAGCAGACCAAACAAGAGTTGCAACAGAGCTTGTTGAGACGATATTCCCGAAGAAGCCGAGCAACAAGCCAGCATACGAGCGGTCAAAAAAGCTGGTTTGTTGCAATTCTTGTTGCGGTTGGAGCGATTAGCACGGCAGCTTATATCTCCGTCGGCTCGTGGCAAGCGGCGAGATATGGTCAATATGACACATAAAAAGCTGGAATATTTTTACGATCGTATTAAAAACGAAGACACGAACCCGTTGTCTGAAGCTGAGCTAAACCAATTCGCAGTAGCATTGCGTGCCGATTTACAAGCATCAAACAATGCACAAAGGGCTGGTTTATGCTTGGACAAGTGGGGATGGCAAAAGATGATGGTCAGCTTGCCTATGAAAGCTACGGCAAAAGCAACACAACTTGAGCCGAAAAATATGCAATATAAATCAAGCTATGCACAATTATTGATGCTCTCTCAAGATAAAGCAGATAAAGAAAGGCAAAAGCCTTACTGTCTGAACTGTTGCGGGAAGATCACACCAACCTTGATGCGTTAAGTATGCTAGCATTTAGTGCTTTCGAAGAGGAAGATTACAAAATGGCAGCGATGACGTGGGGGAATGATGTTGAAGCTGATTCCTGAAGATAATCCGCGTCGTAAAACGGTAGAAAAAGTATTGATATGGCAATGCAAATGCAAAAAAATGCAAGAGCAAAAAGCGGCTGAAGCGGTGAAAAGAAAATCAAAAGTAAGATAACCAAAATAAACCAATTTCTTCGGAAACAAGACTGCCAAATCTCCTCCCCTCTTTACTAAAGAGGGGTGAGTACTATCCTGATAACATCATTTACATTCTAACCCGAGGACATCGTTTACATTTTTCCCGTAAACTTATCATCAAAATACCAAATCCACTGGAGATTGATGATGCCTTGGATAGAGACCGATGCGATGCAACAGCGTGTACTTTTTCTTAAAAAGCGTGGCTAAGCCAACGCTATACTAAAAACTGAACTGTGTCAGAAGTTTAATATTAGCCGTCAACGGCAGATAAATGGATTAAACGCCACGAACAGCTTGGCTTTGAGGGCTTAACCGAGGTTATCTCGTAAACCTCATCATAGCCCTAATGCCACGCCACAATGGATTTGTGACTGGCTTATCAGTGAGAAAGCTTAAACGTCCTCACTGGGGTGCCAAAAAGCTTTTAGATAGCTTTACTCGGCATTTTCCAGAGGCGAAAAACCGGCTGATAGCACGGGCGATTTAATTTTTGGCGCGTGCAGGGTTAGTTCAGCCTCGTAAGACGAAGCGTCGTATGAGTGCAGACACACAACCTTTTGGCGAATGCATCGCACCCAATGCCACTTGGAGTGCTGACTTCAAGGGGCAATTTTTACTCGGCAATCAGAGTTTTGCTATCCGCTGACGATTACGGATAATTTCAGTCGCTTTTTTTATTTTGCTGTAAGGGGTTGCCGAATACAAAATCAGCGCCTGTTATTACTGAGTTTGAACGCCTTTTTGAGCAATTTGGTCTGCCGTATTCGATTCGTACCGATAACGGTTCACCTTTTGCATCGCAAGCATTAGGTGGAATCAGCAAACTTTCTAAATGGTGGATTGACTTAGGCATTCGTCCTGAACGAATTAAGCCATCACACCCAGAGCAAAACGGACGACACGAGCGAATGCACCGTAGCTTAAAAGCGGCGCTTCAACCTCAAAATAGCTTTGAAGCTCAACAGACATTCTTCAACCAATTCTTACGAGAATACAACGAAGAACGTTCACATGAAGGCATTGGTCGTAAAACACCTGCAGAATGTTATGAGCCGTCAAAGCGAATTTATACAGGTCACATTGAGCCATATGACTATGGGGATAATGTTGAAATCCGCAAAGTGAAACTCAGTGGCGAAATCAAATGGCAAGGAAAAACTTATTATCTCAGCCAAGTGCTTGCCAATGAACCTGTAGCGTTCGAGCCTTATGCCGATGGCATTTGGCATATTATTATCGCTTTTTCATTTACTGGGCAGTTTTTGATGCCAAGGAAATGAAAAATTAAATCTGCCACATTGTGGCATAAACAACCTAACGAATGTAAACGATGTCCTTAGGGAAAAATGTAAACGATGTTTGGGTTGTACAGGGGTTATTCCTTAGTAAATTATGCTCAACAGTTTTAAACATACTAATGTTGAAGTAGAACACTAAAAAGCCAATTTTTAGTATGATTTAACCCTCTTTAGTAAAGAGGGAGGGAGAAAGACTGGCAGTAGTCATTTACGGAGAAATTAGTACAAAAAGGAGAATATAAAAATGCTAAACAAACACAAACTCAAAGTCGGATTAGTTTCCGTTTCCGACCGTGCCTCATGAGGGCGTTTATGAAGACCAAGGCATTCCCTCACTCCAAGCGTGGTTGGAAAAACCTTAATTGATGAATTTGATATCGAAAATCCGTTTAATTCCTGATGAGCAACCGCTTATCGAGGCAAACCTTAGTGGATTTGGTAGATAACCAATACTGCCATTTAGTACTGACTACTGGCGGCTGGGTCCTGCGAAACGTGATGTAACCCTGATGCTACGCTTGCCGTCGCAGATCGTGAAATGCCAGGCTTTTGGTGAACAAATGCGTCAAGTCAGCCTACAATTTGTACCGACCGCGATTCTCTCCCGCCAAGTGGGTGTGATTCGTGGCGAAAGTTTAATTCTTAACTTACCAGGGCAGCCGAAAGCAATCCAAGAAACGTTGGAAGGCGTAAAAGACGAAAACAGCAAAAACAATAGTAAAAGGCATTTTTCTCCGCTGTGCCTTGTGCTTGCAATTACTCAGCGAGATTTATATCGACACCCACGCAAGCGTGTGCGAAATTTCCGCCCGAAATCGGCAGAAGATAAATCCGCCAAATGAGCAAAACTACGATGAAATTACGACATTATTTAACCGCTTTACTCAGTTTGATGGTTGCTTTACCCAACTTTGCAAGCGAACTAGAAAAGAAAGCCAACAGTGAGTTTTCGCAAAAACCGAAGAAAAAACAACCGCTTTTCAAAGATGGTAAAGATTTCTTTTCCTACATTAAACCGATTAAAGTCGATGTGCCAAAGGGCAAAATTTTAATCCAATATTTCTATCAATATGGCTGTAAAAACTGCCTTATTGGGTTGAGACTCGCTCAATCTCTATGTAAAATCACACAGATAAATTGATACTCCAAACCTCACCGAGCTTTGCCAAAGAGGATAATTTCACCAGTGCGATGAATGCAACTTTTAAGGAATACGGCAAGGGCAGATTTAAGCCCACTCTATCTGTTCGACAGCCTTGATCGCAAAGAGAAAAGGTTTGCTAAAAAGCAATGATGAGATCCGAGCGTGGCTCAAACGCAATGGGATTGATGACCAACGCTTCCATCAACTCTTCCATTCCGCCCCAGTGAAAAACAGATTGAAAGCGATGTGAATTTGTTTAAACAATACGGTTCACCAAAGTATGTGCCGATGGCAGTGTTAAACGGCAAATATATTTTTGTTGCAAAAACACGCTTTACAACGATGATTACACCTTCAGGTGCTAGATTTTTAGTTGAGAAACTACAACAAGAACAAGGAGATAACGATGGCAAATAAAATTGCAATTATTGGTGCGATGCCACAGAAGTAGAAATTTTATGTGGTTTAATACTTGAACCGAAAACAACAGAAATAGCCAACTGCAAAATTTTTGAAGGTAAAATTAACAACCGCCCTGTTGCAGTATTGCAATCCGGCATTGGAAAAGTATCCGCGGCTATGGGCACAACCCTGCTCATTCAACAATTCAAACCCGATATGATTATTAACACGGGATCTGCTGGCGGGTTAGATCCAGCTTAAACGTCGGCGATGTGATTATTTCAACCGATGTACGTCACCACGATGTGGATGTGACCGCTTTCGGCTATGAGAAAGGACAACTTCCCGCCAATCCAGCGGCATTTTTACCAAATGAACAATTGGTAGAAGTAGCTAAAAAAACAGGCGGAAAAATTGAAGCTAAATGCTGTTTCTGGCTTAATTTGTAGCGGTGATGCCTTTATCAACAGGGGCAGATAAAAATCGCTCAAATTCGTGCGAACTTCCCACAAGTCGCAGCTGTTGAAATGGAAGCTGCCGCCATCGCCCAAAGTGTGTCACGCAATGCAAATTCCATTTGTAGTGGTGCGTGCGATTTCGAGACGTTGCCGATAAAGAATCGCATCTCTCTTTCGATGAATTTTTACCGCTTGCCTGCAGAAATCATCAGAGATGATTTTGGCGATGTTGAATAATTTGGGTTAACGTAACATCTATAGCCCTATTTTACATTTAGGGGCATATTCATGGAGTCCAGAAAAAAATAGAGGCTATGAGCAAAAAAACTTCTAAAATCAGGCATATTGGTCAGTGGGCTAACCCTCGTTTCCCGCGTGTTGGGCTAATTCGCGATATGATCGTGGCAGAGTGTACTCGGAGCAGGGGGCGATGTCAGATGTATTTCTTTTTCGCCAATCGTATTCCCAATTTTCTGCGTCGTTTATTCGCTGAAGGGGCTTTTTCTAAGGCATTTGTGCCCGTTTTAGCGGAATATAATTCTGATAACGACTTAAACAAAACCCGTAATTTGTGGCGAAAGTGTCTGGATCATTGGGGTTGGTAGTGTCGGCTGTGACATTATTGGCAATGATCGGCTCGCCTATTGTAGCAGCACTTTTCGGTACAGGCTGGTTTTATGGATTGGCTTAATGGTGGGGCTGATGCGGAAAAAAATTTACACAGGCTTCGCTATTGTTGAAAATCACCTTTCCTTACCTCTGGTTTTATCACTTTTTGTTGCCCTTTCCGGGGCAGTGCTTAACACGCTTGGCAAATTCGGTGTGATGGCATTTTCGCCTGTGTTGCTGAATGTGGCGATATTGCGATGGCAATCTTCGGCGCAGATTATTTTAAGCGACCAGACATTGCCCTTGCCTGGGGGATTTTTCTTGGGTGGATTACTGCAATTCCTGTTCCAAATTCCATTTATGAAGCAAGCGGGTTTGTTAGTAAAACCGAAATGGGCATGGAATGATGAAGGCGTAAAAAGTGCGTACACTGATGTTACCTGCGTTATTCGGCGTATCAGTGACTCAAATCAACTTATTATTAAACCAAGTGATTGCCAGCTTTTTAGTTACAGGTTCAATCACGTGGCTTTATTATTCCGACCGCTTGATCGAATTCCCACTCCGGTATTTTTCGGTATTGCGATTTCGACCGTAGTACTTCCAACCCTGTCTAAAATTGCCAAGCAGAAGAGCTAAAGTGAAACCGAGCGTAAAAGCCCAATTCAAACTACAATGGACTGGGGCGTGCGCATGGTATTACTGCTTGGGATTCCTGCCATGATCGGCATTGCTACCCTTGCTCAGCCAATGATTATGACGCTCTTTATGCGCGGTAAATTTGGGCTTTCAGATGTAATTGCCTCTAGCCATTCTCTCTGGATTATGTGTTTGGGACTAAACAGCTATATGCTCATTAGTATTTTTGAGCGAACGGTTTTTATGCTAACCAAAACACCAAAAACCCCGTAAAAATTGGCTTAATTGCGACCGCTTGTAATATGTGTTTTTGGCTTGCTTGCGATTCCATTTGGCTACTTAGGTTTAGTAATGGCGTCAGTGTTATCCGCTGCGGTAAATGCCTCCTTGCTTTATCGCCATCTGTCGAAAACAGGGCATTTATCACATCTCTCGTAAAAAACGATTTTCTTTATCTTAAAAATAGTGATTGCAGCCCTAGTAATGGGCGAGGCTAGTCCATTATTTCTCACCACACTTAGAGCGTGGTTTGAAATGAGTACGCTTCGATGAGAGTCTATTGGCTTGGTTGGTTGATTGTGCTTGCTGCAATCAGTTATTTTTACGATGCTCTTTATTTTAGGTATTCGCAAGCAAGATTTTTAGAAGTTAAATTGCAAAAATTGATCAGAAAATTATCCTTTTTATAGGAAAAATCGGCAAAAGCTGATAAAATCTCGTTCTATCGTTTTTCTTAAACAGAAAAAAACGGTGTTATTTTTCAAGCACGTGTCTCGTTGAAAATGAATTAAAAACTATCGATAGCAGCATAAACCCATTTATGCTTATTTATTCTTTCACAGATATCTTAGGAGTTTGACCTTGGCTAATATCAAGTCAGCAAAAACGTGCGGTTCAATCTGAAAAACGCCGCCAACACAACGCAAGCCAACGCTCAATGATGCGTACATTCATCAAAAAGTATACGCAGCAGTAGCAGCAGGTGATAAAGCAGCCGCTCAAGCAGCTTTCGTTGAAATGCAAAAAGTAGTGGATCGTATGGCATCTAAAAGGCTTAATCCACGCGAACAAAGCAACAAACCACAAAGCGAAATTATCTGCACGTATCAAAGCGTTAGCATAATTTGCAAAAATAAAAAGAAAAACCGACCGTTTGGTCGGTTTTTTATGTCTTTTGCATATAAAATCACATTTCTTTATTCTTTTCCGTGTATTTTGCACAAAAAATCGCTATTATAATAGGAACAACTATTCTCAAAAAGAAGGAACGCCCTATGAACATTCCATTCTGCTTACCTGAAAACATCACACCACAAGACTTTTTGCAAAATTATTGGCAAAAACGACCGCTTTTCAATCCGTAACGGTTTGCCTCAAATTGTCGATTTGTTCGAGACCAAACGATATTCTTGAATTAGCGCTGAAGAAGAAATTACCGCTCGCCTAATTCAATGCCAAAACAGAGCAATGGTCGGTGAAAAAGCAGTCCGTTTGAAGAGACGATTTGGAAAAACTTGCCAGAGCAATGGTCGGTAATGGTGCAAAAATTTAGAGCAATGGTCCTAGAATTGGGCGAATTATGGCAAGCCTTTGGCTATATTCCGCAATGGCAGCGTGATGATATTATGGTTTCTTGCTCACCCAAAAAGTGGCACTGTAGGCAAACATTATGATGAATATGATGTATTCCTTGTACAAGGCTATGGCGAACGCCGTTGGCAAGTGGGCAAATGGTGCGATCCTTACTGAATTTAAGCCAAACCAGCTGATTGCATTTTTGATGATATGGGCGATTTGGTGATTGATGAAGTGATGCAACCTGGCGACGTGCTTTATGTGCGCTTCACGTATGGCACATTATAGTGATGTCAGAAACCGATAGTTTGACTTTCTCATTCGGTTTACGTTATCCAAATGTGAGCAGATTTGCTCTGCAAATTCACGGAGACTTTAGATAAAGAGCACGATTTAGTGCCAACATCCGAATTTAATATTCCGTTCCGTTTATCACCAAATGAGCAGCCGAATGCGTTGTTGAATCCGAAAATGGTCGCAAATTTCAAACGCCAGTTAATCAACTTATTGCAAGATTCTGAGCAGTTTGATGCTATTTTTCACCACGCAGTGGCTTCTGCAGTGAGTTCAAGACGCTGTGAGCGACTTACCGAAGAAGGCGAAAATTATCCAGACGAAGTGCAAGAAGTACTCGAAGCGGGCGGTTGGTTGCAACAAGATGCAAATGTGAAAAATGCTCTATGCGAGAATCCGCAACGTATTTATGTCAACGGTGAATGGATTGATGAGCTAAATGAAGCGGAAACCAATTTGTTAATTCGCATTGCAAACGGTGATTCAATTTCGTGGAATAAACTAGCTTCTCGAGTGAAAGATCGAGGCAGAATTAAATTGTTGCTTGATACGATTTGCGATTGGTTAGACATGGGCTGGTTGATTTTAAACGAAGCCGAATAAGGCTCTAAGCAAAGACCGCTTGTAACAACAAGCGGTCTTTTTCTATAAACAATTTGCTAAATCCATCCCCAAACATTCCTTGAGTGTCCTCAAAATATTGGTTCATATCAAAAGGCAGGTTTTTGGTCGGAAGATTTACTGATAATTTTGGCAGGCACGCCAGCAGCGTCGCGTGATCAGGCACAGGCTGAAGCACCACCGAATTTGCTCCAATTTTCGCATATTGTCCAATTTCGATATTGCCGAGAATTTTCGCACCTGCACCAATCATCACGCCCTCGCGAATTTTAGGGTGACGATCTCCGTGTTCTTTACCCGTACCACCAAGTGTCACGCCTTGCAGAATAGAAACATCATTTTCAATCACCGCTGTTTCGCCCACCACAATGCCCGTCGCGTGGTCGAACATAATGCCACAACCTACGCGTGCTGCAGGGGTGAATATCTACATCAAATGCGACCGAAATCTCATTTTGTGAGATAAACGGCCAACGCTTTTTCGTCCTTGCTTCCATAAATAATGAGTCACGCGGTAGCTTTGTAAGGCGTGAAAACCCTTGAGATAGAGCAACGGTGCGAGTCCATTTATCCACCATAGGATCGCGGGTGCGAACCGCTTCAATATCTCAAGCCGCCTCGTAATAATTTGAGGGCTCTGCACGATAAGCCTCTTCAATAATTTCTTTCAATGCAATCGCAGGCATAATCGGGTTTTCGAGTTTATGTAGCCAGAATATAGCTAAGCGAGGCTGCCTAAATTTGCATGTTTTTAAAATGGTTGCATGAAAACTAGCAAGCATCGGTTCGCTTTCAACCAATGCTTGTGCCTCTTGACGGAGCTCTTGCCAAATGATGTCCCTGTTGTTGTGCGTTTATCATATTTTCCCTTTTACTCTCCTTTCCGCTCACGCCCTAACAAAGCCTTGGCAACATCCACGCACTTTTTCCTTCAAACAACATTTGGTAGATTTGCTCCACGATTGCATTTTCAACACCTTGTTTTTGGGCGAGTAAATAAGCCTCTTTAGTGTTGTAGAAACCTTCCACCACTTGCCCAATTTCTTCAATAATATCGTCTGCTTTTTGCCTTTGCCTATGCTAAACCAAAGCGGCGGTTACGAGATTGATTGTCGGTACAAGTGAGCACCAAAGTCGCCCTAAACCTGCCATTCCCATAAAGGGTTTTCGGATCGGCTCCAAGCAGAAGCCCTAAGCGGCTGATTTCAACTAATCCACGGGTAATCAATGCCGTGCGAGCATTTGCCCCGAAGCCCATTCCATCCGAAACACCAGCACCAATTGCAATCACGTTTTTAATTGCACCGCCCAATTGCACGCCAACCATATCATTGTTGATATCACACGGAAAGTTTTCGAGCAGTGAATGCGTTGCTGCATTTCATCCTGCAAACTGCGGATCGTTTTGAAGCAAGAGCAATGGCGGTTGGTAAGCCAGCAGCGAGTTCTTTTGCAAAGTTGGGCCAGATAAGACCGCTAGTGAATGCGATTTACCTAAAAATCTCTTCCGCTACTGTTTGCAATAATCGCCCTGTGTTACGCTCTAAACCTTTAGTCGCCCACATAATGCGATGCTCAGGGCTAATAAACGGCTTGATATTTTGTAGCACTTCAGCAAACACGTGGCTTGGTACAACAATCAGCAAATCGCGTGCTTTGGCAATGCTTGTGCCAAATCGCTTTCAATTTCAAGTGCCTCGGGAAAGAATATCAGGCAAAAGGTTTGGTTCATTCGTTCAGACGACAATTTTGCCATGGCTTCAGGCTGGTGCCCCCAAAGGTAGGTTTTGTGTCCATTGCGAGCAGGTGCAATCGCTCAATGCTGTGCCGTAGAACCAGCACCGAGCACGGTTACGAGGCGCAGGGTAGGTTGCAGTCATAGTTCATCCTTTTGTCTTGTAAACTCTTCCCACAGGTAAGAGGAAAATAAGATTTTCGCATTATATCGCATCTATAGGTATGTTTTCACATCCTGTTCTTTAAACACAAAATTAGTTTGCTTTTTCTTTTTGCTTTTCTCTTCGTCTTCTTCCTCAGATGCTGCTTCTAAACGCTCAAGGTAATCCGCAAATAGTGCATTAAAGTTTACTGGAGAAAAAGATTTAATGCGGGGAATGTACCGCGGTTTACTAAAGCTTTGACGATTAACTCACGAGCATAAGGGTAAAAGTTTCGGGCATTGTGCAGATAAAGCAGTGAGCCAATTGAATGCCTTCTAAACCTTTGATGGTAAATACGCCTGCTTGTTTTACTTCACAGATGAATGCTGTGTCGCCACTGCCTTCTAATGTGGTTGAAACATTGATGTGATAATACCCTTCATAAGATCTTCGCCTAATTCACGCGTTTCAGTATCGAGTTCAAAAACCTAATTTAGGCGCCCATTCTTGGTTAAAAATGGTTTAGTAGGTTTGGTGCTTCGAAAAGAAACATCTTTGACATAGATACGTTGAATTTGGAATTCGAACTGTTTGTACTTTTTGTTCTGCTGTTTCAGCAATTTTGTTTTCTTCAGCCATACTATTTTCCTTATTTTTCACTGTTGGCTGAGTTGCTGCTTTCCAGCCCATCATACCTTCTTTAAGTGCATAAACTTTCTCAAAGCCAGTGTTTGACAAGCTCTTCTGCGATTTTAGCTGCACCAAAACCATTGCCATCTACCACGATTACTGGACGGACTTTGAATTTGTCAGATTGAAGTGGTTTTACCATCTTTAATATTGCTTGAGGTGAATTAAAGTGGCTTTCCACAATGTGCCCTTTACGAAATTCATCATCAGTACGCACATCTAAGAATACGCCTTCGTTATTCACTAGCTGCACCCGCTTGAGCATTTTTCAATCACTTCGAATTTGCTGGTTGCTCCTTTGAATAAGGTATAAAGGGTAATCTCATCTGCCACCACGCTGCAATCAGCAAAGGATGATTTCCATAAATTGTTGAAGTTGTTGAGTAAACGTTAAGTCCATAAATCCTCTCTTTGGTTTGCAAATAATGCAAATCAAGCGGTCAGATTTTGCAAAAGTTTTGCGCAAAACAAACCGCTTGTGCACAAAACCGCTCACAGCGGGCAGCTGTTAAAATTAAAGCGAACTTGTGATTGCATTAACTCCGTCAAATGACATCGCTTTCTCAGTCACTTTCGCTTTTTGCTAATACTGCATCAACCGCTTGTTCTTCTAATACCACGTTGCGGATATTCTCAGTTAATTGACGGTTTTTCGCGTAGTATTACCACTTCAGCTGGTTGCTCGTAAGCTGATGCGATATCCGCGATCATTGCTTCAACACGTTACTTCATCCACTTTTAATTCGTTAGAACCGATTACGGTTGAGTAATAAACCTACTTAGACACGACGTTTTGCTTCTGCTTCGAATAATTCAGCTGGTAATTGTGCTGCCATTTCTGGTTTACCACCAAAAACGTTGAACCGCTTGTTGACGTAATACTTCCACTTCTTCCGCTACTGCGCTGCAGGCACTCGATATCGTTTTTGTGCAATTAAACCATTGATTACTGGTTTTTCACGTGCGGTGACTGCGTTGTTTAATTCACGTTGCATATTTTTCTTGATTTCTGCACGTAAATCTTCGACTGATTTTGCGTTACCGAATTTTTTTAACGAACTCTTCCGTTAATTCAGGTAATACGATATTTTCTACCTTTTTCAGGTCAATCGCGAATTTCGCCGCTTTCACCTTTTCAAGTTTTCAGCGTGGTATTCTGCTGGGAAAGTCACATCGATGTCGAATTGCTCGCCCGCTTTGTGGCCTGCGATACCTTCTTCAAAACCAGGGATCGTACGGCCTTGACCCATTGCAAGCACGAAATCGGTTGCTTTACCGCCTTCTGAATTCTTCGCCATCAACAGAACCTACGAAGTCGATTACAACGCGATCTTCTGCTTTGCGCAGCTTCTTGACTTTCTGCCCAGTTGCTTGTTGTTTGCGTGAAAACATCAACCATTTTGTCTAAATCCGCATCAGTGATTTCCACAACTGTGGTTTTTCAACTTCAATGTTTTCAAGCCTTTTAATTCTACTTCTGGGAAGACTTCAGTGACAGAGAAAGAGAACTCTTGACCTGGTTGGTAGTTGTTTGGTGTGAAAGTCGGACGACCTGCAAGATTAATCTGCGATAACTGGCATCAAAGAATGCACGTTGCATTTCATCAGATAACACATCTTGACGAGCTGCCACGCCAAAACGTTGTTCAATAATTGGTGAGGTACTTTTACCTTTACGAAACCATCTACGCGAGCGTTTTTCGCATAGCCTTTTAATTGTTCTTTGTAAGCTGCTTCGATTTTATCTGCTGCTACGATAATTGTTACACGGCGTTGTGAGCCTTCTAAAGTTTCGATAGAAATTGACATTCTTAAACCTCAATGGTAAGTATATAAAAGATAGATAAATAGACAGGCATTGCTAACGTTCAAAGCCATATCTTGCAAGTACTAACAATGCAAAGTTTAATACATAAAATAAAAACGGAGAGGGATAAAATTTTCTCCGTTTTTCTATATTCAAATGAAATTATAAACCTTTTGGAATACGGATTTTTGACCTGGGAAGATCTTATCCGCATCTTTAATCACTTCACGGTTTGCTTCAAAAAATAGCCGTATATTTTGCTCAAATGCCATAAAAGCTTTTCTGCAATTTTCCATAAGCTATCGCCTTTTTGGATCACATAAAATTCGTCATCCACGCAATTTTTCACCGCTTGCAAGCTGCACATTATCAATCATTGACAGAAGTAATCCCTGCTACATTACCTGCCATTAACACCGCTTTCTCAATCGCTGCGGCTGTCGTTGCTGCGCCAGATAAAGTCGCTACGCCATTCTCAGCTGTGACTTGCACATTTTTCTACACCGGGGTTGTCTTGTGCTAAATGCTCTGTTACGGCTTGTGAAGCCTCTTCTTCTTTATTAAATAATTTGCGACCAATATCGCCTACAAAATCAAATAAACCCATAATAATGTCCTTGTTTATCAATAATAAAAAGAAATGATCTTAACACTATTTTTTTATCGAAATAGTGTCAGTGTTCATGTTAGAGTATTGTAAATTTTAGTTCAAGGATAACTTATGAAATTAGCCAGAAACTTTTAATTGAACGTGCTGATTTTGCAACGTACGTTTAGAGCAACTAAAACAACGCTTAAAACCAAAATGCTCAATATCAAGAGGGCGAAGAACCCATAGAAGAGCCAAATGCACTACTCGCTGGTATCGTCAAACCGCAACAGAACTTGAACAACTTATCATAAAAATCAACCTTGCGAATAATCGCCTTTCACTTGAAAACGGGCAGTTGATGGTTGAAGCGCTTGCAAAACGTGATCGCTTGAAAGCAGAGCATAGCACCCAATTAACCTTGCAGATGGTACAGCGCAGACCTTTGATCGTTATAGCCGTGGCGAAATCAAAAACCCTTGCGGCAATTGATGTGAGAAAGCTATTCGCAAGCAGATTGATGAGCTTGCCAAACAGCATCGCCAATTGGATACACAAATTCAGCAGGCGAATTGGCTAAACGAGATTTAATCAAGATTAGGCATTCCAATTCAAGGCGAATACAACCTCGCTTAAGGCATAGCAATTAAAATTTAAAGCAGAAACCGCGGGCAGTTTCACCTCATACTGTGTAGCCCCTATACAGAGTGACTCTGTATTGTGATTGCGTATTTTGTATTACCACGTATTGATTGAATTGGAAAAGGGTGGGTTAGGGGGATTTAAAGTAGGGAAAAAGTGGTAGAAACAAGCTCAATTTTACGTTTTAAACAAAGATAATATTCACGAACAAGCGTGTGATTTAGCAGCAAAAGCGTGGCGACTTGGCAAGCGCGTATTGATCGCGTGCGAAACTGATCAACAAGCTTTTGAAATTGATGAACTACTTTGGGCAAGAGGCCGGATTCTTTTGTGCCACATAATCTTTCCGGGCAGAAACGACGCAATATCCAGCGCCGATTGAAATTAGCTGGAAGGCAAACGTAACGCCCAACGCCGGGGATCTGCCGATCAGTTTACAAACGCAAATTCCTGAATTTGTGACAAGTTTTAATCAAGTGATTGAGTTTGTACCTGTAAATGAAACCGAAAAAGCCCAAGCCCGTGAGCGTTATAAACAATATCGTCAGCAAGGTTGGCAGCTTTCAACGGAACAAGTAGCATAACGATAAAAACAAGCGGTAAGATTCTTTTAAAACCTTACCGCTTATCTTTCTTAATTCAAGATTAGCAATAACCGTAGCTCATCAAACGTTGATAACGGCGATGTAACAACGCTTCTTTATCCAGATTATCCAATTCGTGTAAATCAGTCAAAATGCGTTGTTTGAGGTTTTCTGCCATTTCAGCGTAATCACGGTGAGCACCGCCGAGGGGCTCTGCCACGATTTCATCGATCAGTTTCAACTCTTTTAAACGTTGTGCAGTTAAGCCATTACTTCCGCAACGGTTGAGGCTTTTTCGGCACTTTTTCCAAAGAATTGAGCTACAGCCTTCTGGCGAGTACCGAATAAGTGGAATATTGCAGCATATTCACTTTATCGCCCACACCGATGGCTAATGCACCACCTGAGCCACCTTCACCGATTACGGTCACAAATCACGGGCACTTTAAGTTGTGAGCATTTCACGCAAATTGCGGGCAATCGCTTCCTGCCTGACCGCGCTCTTCTGCGCCAATACCTGGGTATGCTCCTGGGGTATCGATAAAAGTAATGATTGGCAAGTTAAAACGCTCTGCCATTTCCATTAAACGTAATGCTTTGCGGTAGCCTTCTGGGGCTGGCATCCCGAAGTTACGCATCACTTTTTCTTTTTGTGCTTCTGCCTTTTTGATGACCGATAACCATCACAGGGCGTCCATCTGAAAGCGAGCAATGCCTCCGACAATCGCTTTTATCATCTGCAGCACGATCGCCCTCGGGGTTCATCAAATTCGGTGAAAAATATGCTCAATATAATCTAAGGTATAAGGGCGATTTGGGTGACGAGCCATTTAGAAGTTTGCCACGCATCTAAATTCGCAAAGGTTTTTGGTAAAGCTCTTGTGCTTTTTCTCTAAACGTTTGATTTCATCATCAAGATTGATTTTATCGTCTTGCTCTACTACTGCTTTAGCGACTCAATTTTTCGCCTCAAGTTCGGCAATTGGTAGTTCAAAATCTAAATATTCCATACGTTATCCTATTTTATGAAAATCTGGGTTATTAACGGGTTTTTGTAGGGCGGACTTCAGTCCGTCATTTTCTCTTTTGATTTTTGTGTAGGCGGACTGAAAATCGCTCTACCAATATAGTAATATGAAAAATCGAGCTTGACTACGCTGATGGGCACAGCAAATTGTGCTAAAAAGCTGCCATTTTGCTTGCAATTTTGTAAATTTCTATACAGAATCCGACCGCTTGCATTTTACGCTTCAGTTTTGACTCAACAGTGAGTGCCCCATTGACTGCGATCTCGCAACGTAAATCCGACACACCAAAATTAAATGGCGGCTCATTGCTGGCTTCGTGTTCAAAATTGTAACTGGCAAGTAACTTCCGATCTTTCGACAACCAAAGCGGTATCTTTCCACTCAAATATTTATTTTTGCAAACGTTGGCGGTTGCGGGTTTCAATCATCAAACTTCGCCCCGCCCTTGTAGTAAAGCCAATATCCGCTGTTGCTCGTGAGATACCAACGCTCCGCTCCCTTTTTTCACGCTAAAATCAATCCGTTTTGGGTCGAAACGTTGTTGGTTAATCAGATAATCCAGCGGGCGAAGATTAAATTTTTCGCTCATTGACGATGTTCATTTCAAAATCCTCCAGCAAACGGCACCGTTTCTGGCATCTGCGTGAATACCGCTGCCAAACCTGTGGCTGTAAAGTTAAAATGACATTATCCGCCAGCTCATTGCGCATCACTAAACAGCAATTTTGCCTTATCCAGCAAAAGCCGCGTGCGTTCGCCAGTAATCAACGACACAGGGCGTATCTTCTTCCGCACTTGATCTCACCTCCATCCGTTCACTCGGGGCGAGCATCACCATTGGCTGGGCAATCGGCTTTCAAACATCCCTAACCAGTAGCAATCAATTGCACAACGGTTGCCCGTTGTCTAAGCGCTAGCTCATACGTGCGAGAAAGTGAGGCATTGACAATTCGTAAAGCGAATCCAGCCGCTTGTACCTTTAAATAAGGCGATTCTTGCCCATTCACAAACAGGCGTGAACCGAAAAATTGCGGTTGGTTCGGGTCGAGTACCCGCTACCCTCTTTGTTGATTTGCTGGTCTTGCAAAATCAGTGGAATATCATTCACGCCATATTGGTTCGGCAGAGTTGGTCTGCTTTCAGCATCTTCAATAATCCACAGACCCGCCAAGCCACGATAAACCTGAAATGCTGAATTGAGCAAAGTATCGGCGTGATACCAACAAGTGCAAGCGGGTTGATTGACGCTCAGAATTGGCGACCAACTGGCTTTCGGCTCAAGCTTACGATGTGAAGAACCGAGCATCTCACTCGGCGTGAGTAAACCTTGAATATTCATTGAAATCGCTTGCGGGAGGTTATTTAGGTAAGTGAGTTTCACGAAATCTTGCGACCACGCACACGAACCGTTAGGGGTGAGATATTGCTCGTTTACGCCCCACATCCACCAGCTTCCCGCATTAAATTGTGTTTGAGCAGGGGCGAAGATCAATACGCACTGGGACGCCCACGCCCCACATCGACAAGCGGTGGAATTTTTAATGCAGGTTGCGAGCTTGCCCACACGGGCACGGGCAGAACAACCATTGCAGAAGCTAAGCCTGTGCGTTGTAAAGCTGACGACGGGTTAAGTGAAGAGGTTTATTCATTCGGTATATAAAGTATTTGTTGTCGCAACAGTTGCAATTATAATTTATTTATCAATTGCTCAATTTCCGCATCAAGCTCCGCAATTCTCTTTTGCATGACGAGTGGCAATGTTCGATAAGCTCTTTCAAATTATCACGGTTGTAACCGCTGGTATCAATCGGCTCCAGCTCTTCGCAAATCACCGTGCCATTATCCCAGCGGTTTAAATCTACTTTGTTATGAAGCGTTGAGCAAACAATCGGGATAATCGCACACCTGCAGAAATGGCGGTGTGGAACGCGCCCCTGTTTTTAGAATGGTAACAAAGCCACGCCGCGAGCTGCGCGTGCCTTCGGGAACATCAAATTTGAAATCTGGCGTTGTTGGATAATCTCGCCCACTTTTTGTCATTGTGCTGATAGCACTGCTGCGTTTCAGCGGTTGATGAAAATATGCCGTTGCCCAATAAACTAAGCCGAAAAATGGAATCAAATCGAGACTACGTTTACCGATGGTTACCGTTTTTAGGCATCATCGAAGAGATGGTCACCATATCGCCAGTAGTTATTCTGATGGTTGGCGATATCGTCGCTGGTTGGCGTTCGCCAGTATACGGACGGCGAATTAACTTAATGCCAAAGCGGTTTATGCATTTTGCTATACCAATAGCAGCAATTTCACCTACACAATCTGGATTGCGTAAACGGACTAACGCATAAAAACACCAGCCACAGAGATAAAAATCGAGCAACATAGCACTAACAAAATTCGAGATAAGGTTTTTAACATGAAAAATTTCCTCAAAGTCAGGCAAAAGAGTATAGCATAAACTATTAGAGAAAAAGGTTTGTTTTGGCGTGTTGAAAAGCAGATTTGGGTATAGTAACCTTGTTTTTCCAAACAAAAGGTTTTATATGCAAGTAACATTATGAGCAACCCAATTGAGGTTGGCGGACACTTCCACACGCAGGCGAAACGAGTGGAAAACTTTTTACGTTAGTTGGCAACGATTTAGCCGATGTTTCGATGTAAATGATTTTGCAGGCAAACGCAAAGTGTTAAACATCTTCCCAAGCATCGACACTGGGGTATGTGCGACTTCTGTGCGTAAATTTAACCAACGAGCGGCAGATTTAAACAATACCGTTGTGCTTTGCATTTCAGCTGATTTACCGTCTCGCACAGGCTCGTTTCTGCGGTGCAGAAAGGGATTGAAAACGCAAAAACCGTTTCAACTTTCCGTAACCACGCAGTGCACGCACAGTGGGTGTATCCATCAAACTGGACCGCTTGCAGGTTTGACTTCACGAGCGGTTATCGTTTTAGATGATCAAAATAAGTATTATACAGCCAATTGGTTTCAGAAATTAAAGAAGAACCAAATTACGATGCTGCATTAGCGGTGCTGTGCAATCAGCTGTAAAATAAAACCAAGCTTGTATCTGCTACAAGCGGTTTTATTTTATGGTTGAGTGAAAACTCCATCAACCCACTCACTTTACCTTCATCATCTAAAGCAATGAGCGAGTGAATATGTAGCTGTTTCATCATCTCTTCCGCTTTTGCCCAAGAATGTGCTGTCAGCAATGGTTTTCGGTTGCGACTCATAATCTGCTCAACAGTTTTATTCAGGCTTTCTGCTGAATTTGGCAGTGTACGGTGAATATCGCCATCGGTAATAATTCCACTAATTCGCCCGCTTGCATAATCACCGCTACGCCCATTCTGCCTTCGTTCATCCACAGAGAGCATTCACTGAATGTTGCCGTTGGTTCTGCTACTGGTCACATTCGCATTCATCACATCACGCACGCGACAGAGCGATTTGCGACCTAGACTGCCGCCGGGGTGGAAGCGTGCAAAATCTTCAGCACGGAAATCACGGGCGGTGATCAGAGGCAATCGCCAAAGCATCGCCCAATGCCATCGTCACTAATGTGGATGTGGTCGGGGGCAAGATTATTTGGGCAGCTTCACGCTCTACGTGGATGTTCAGCACCACATCGGCATATTTACCCAACGTGGAATGCGGATTCCCCGTGATGGCGATAATCTTGTGCCAAAGTTTTTCAGGCTTGGAATGAGTTTATTCACATCATCGGTTTCGCCACTATTAGAGATTAAAATCACTACATCAATCGGTTTGAGCATACCCCAAATCACCGTGGAATGCTTCGGTCGGATGTAAGAAAAAGCTTGGTGTACCCGTAGAAGCGAAAGGTAGCCACCATGCCCACTAAGCCTGACTTTGCCAATTCCTGCCACCACCACGCCCTTCGCAGTGGAGCATTACTCAACCGCTTGGTTAAATTCATCTGATAAACGCTGATTCAAGCGGTCAATTTCTTAGAGTGTAAGGTCAAAGTTTCTTTTGGCGGTTTGTAAGTAGTTCATAGGATCCTAAAAAGGCTATTGTATCAACAATTAGTTTGTAAATCTCTGGCACAGATTCTACCGCTTATCGTGTCAGAAACCTACCCCCTCACCAAATAATCCCCTCATTACACACCCATTTGTAAGTGGTGAGTGCTTCTAATCCCATTGGTCCACGGGCGTGCAATTTTGTATGTAGCTCACTGCCGCTTCTGCTCTAATCCAACACTGGGCACCATCGGTAAAACGTGTGCTAGCGTTAATGTAAACCGCTACGGCATCCACTTGGGCAACGAATTGGCGAGCACGTTTGTAATCACTGGTTAAAATGCTTTCCGAGTGTTGCGAGCCATATTCACGAATGTGGGCAACAGCCGCATCCAAGCCATCAACTACAACCGCCCACGAAATCAGGCGAAAAGCCACTCTTGGCGTAATTTTTCTTGATCAAGCGGTTCAATTCCGTCTGAGTTTTTGTAAATCGTCGCTGTGAAGTGTTACGCCTACTGCTTTCATTTTAGCAACTAATTTCGGTAAAAATTCCTCTGCAACCGCACGATCAGCAAGCAAGGTTTCCAAGGTGTTACAAGTGCTTGGGCGTTGCGTTTTTCGCATTCACGATAACGTCAACGCCTTCTCTTGATCGGCTGTTTTTCCACAAATAAATGGCAAAACACCAATCCCGCCTACAGATTACTGGAATGGTCGAATTCTCTTTTGCAAAACTGATGCAAACCCGCTCCACCACGTGGGATAACCATATCGATGTAGCGATCGAGTTTGAGACAGCTCAAGCAACAAGGCTCGGTCAGGTTGCTAATCGTTACACATGCTGGTTTAGCAAAAGCCTGCTTTTTCCGACGCATTTTGCACCGCTTCAACCAATACCGAGTTGGTAGAATTTGGTCTCTTTACCACCCGTAAAATCACCGCATTGCCTGTTTTTAAGCAAAGTGAAGCCACATCAATGGTGACATTCGGGCGAGCTTCGTGAGATGGTTAAATCACGCCCAAAGGCACACGTTGGCTTCGATTTTCAAACCGCTTGTAAGCACGCCACCGTCAATCACTTGCCCAGCTGGATCAGCGAGGCTTGCACGGTACATGAGGACATCATCGGCAATCGCTTTTCAGCGGCTTTCGGTAAGCAACAAGCGGTCGATAATGGCGGCAGCTGAAATTCCTTGTGTTTTTACAAATTCAATGTCTTTTTCGTTCGCTTAGAGATGTCTGCCGAACGGCTTTCAGAGGCTGTCGGCAATGGTGAAAGTAGTGCCTGATTTTTCGGCGGTTTGACCGAATGGGAAAGTTCTACACTCGCCTGTTTTGCTTGTTGAGCAATCTGTAAAATGTTGGTCATCATTTATCCTTTTTGAAAACGTCGTTAGCGGTCAATTGATGCTAAAATCGGCAAAATGCAACAAATAATAAAATTGAAAAAGATGCATATTGAGACGATTCCTGAGCTTGTCGAAGGATTAGGCTAAATATGCGTGATTTCTACAGTGTCGCTTAAAACACTTGCTGCGACTAATCCTTCAACAGGTTTCAGAACCGTCGCACGGGAATGAGTTGAACATTTTATTACTCGACAACTGAAAAATGACAGAACAACATACTACAAAAACACCTCATCAATATTCTTCCGCTCTCAACATCAGACCAAATCGCGGCAGGGCGAGGTGGTGAGAACGCCCTGCCTCTGTCGTCAAAAGAAGTGGTTGAAAACAGCGCGAGTGCAGGAGCAACGCAGATTGAAGTGAGATTGAAAAGGGTGGTTCGCAACTGATTAAAATCCGCGACAACGGCTGTGGCATTGCCAAACTAAGATTTAGTACTCGCCTTAGCACGCCACGCCTCAGTAAAAATCAGCTCGTTGGAAGATTTTTAGAGGCAATTTTAAAGCCTTGGCTTTCGGAGGCATTGGCAGTATCAGCTCGGTCTCGCGTCTACTTTTAACCTCTCGCCCTGAAGGGCGAAGCGGAAGCGATGGCAGGCTTATGCACGGGCGAAAATGGTGATTGACATTCAACCCGCTTCGCATCTGTCGCACAACCATTGCAGGTGAATAATCTTTCTAATACTCCTACGCGTCGTAAATTTTTACTACCGACAAAACCGAATTTCAGCTATAGATGAAGTGGTTCGCCGCATTACTTGCCAAACCACACGTGAGTTTTACCTTTTCGCAGCATGACAAAGTGTTCGCCAATACCGCAAAACTGTAGACAATTCAGTTGAACAAAACAGAAACGTGTAGCAGCAATCTGTGGCGAACAGTTTATTCAGCACGCAAATTATTTGGACTGGCAGCACGGGGATTTTACATCTACACGGTTGGTTGAGCTCACCTGAACTGGCTCGACCGCAAAACGATCTCTGTTATAGCTACGTAAACGGGCGTATGATGCGGGATAAAACCATATAACCACGCCATTCGCCAAGCCTACGGAGAGCATATTGCACAGGGCGACTATCCAGCATTTGTGCTGTTTTTAGATTTAGACCCAACTCACGTAGATGTCAATATACGCCAGCCAAACACGGTGCGTTTCCATCAAGAGACGCTTGGTGCACGATTTTATCTTACAAGGTGTGTTGCAAGCGTTGCAACCGCAAGCCAAATTTAATCCAGCAAATCCAACACCTGTAGATAAAAGTTCACAGGTTTTCCCTACTTGATGTGCAGATAGCAACCCGTCAAGCCGCAGGTTCGAATATATTTGTACCTTCGTTTGCAGTGAATCTCGCCCACAAGTGGTACAATTTTCAGATCATTCTATGCAACATCGGCACATTCACCTCATATACGCCACGTTTGAACATTTCAAAGCACATCGGCTCCAGCGTTGGTATAACGAACTCGTCAAAAGCGAAAGCAATACGGATTTGCAAACAGAATCGGATTTTGCACCGCTTGCAGGATTAAAACCACATCAAGCAAGCCCGATGCTTTTGCACAAAAGCCAAGTGATTCAAACACAAGCGGTCGAAAAAGACCGAATATGTTTTGCAAAAACAGCAATTTCAGCACGTTCCAGCGTGCTTGCAGTAGTGAAAAATAAAAGCATTATTTGACTCAAAGAAAATGACGACTTCTATTTGGTTTCGCTCAATCAATTGCAACGTTTGAGAATTTATTGAGCAGCTCAAAAAGCCGAACCACAAACTTTGCTGATTTCCCTAGCTTAACGCCTAGACGAAACACAACAACAGCATTGGGAAAAAGTGAAAAATGGACTCGGGAAAATCTTGGTTTTCAAATCAGCGAAAAACATTGGCAGTCCTAAACTCGCTTGATGATTTCAGCGTGCCAAAATGCTTGCGAGAGCAAAATTTCCAACAGCTGATTTTTCAACTACTCAATGAAAAAGCGGTCGATTGAGCGCGAGTGCAAAAATATTTTCAAAATCCAACCGCTTGGACGTTAAGTGATGGGGTTAGCCTACTAGCAGAAGCCAGCATTCGGCCAAGGTAGTAGAGGCGTTAAAAGTGTGAGGTGGAGTTTTTCTAGTTGTTTATAGAGTAATATTATCCTTTCATTTTATGTAATGTACTACACTTTTTAGTTCGACCACATCGCTATAATCAAGTATTACCATCGATTTTCAATAAAACAACTTATCGGAGACTGTGGTTTTAGTTGACCACTACACCCCCTCAAAAGTGGTTTAACGAGAAGCATATAAGATATTGTTTATACAGGATTTTTAAATAAAAAGGCTGGTAAAGATTATCAAATTTAATACTTACCAACTATTTTGTCTATATGCCATATTTATTTCTAGACGGGTTTCACTGATTTTAGAAACACAATCTTCTAAAGATAGTAAAATGATAAGAGCTGTATAAAAATACCTACTAAATTCTTTTAGTAGGTAATATAAATCAACCGCAGAGGGCGGGACAGCGAACTCCCAACACTCGGTTTTGGAGACCGAGTCTCTACCAGATTGAACTACGCCCTCTAAAGTTCAGCGAGCATCTACTCGCTTTTTAATATAAGTGGCGGAACGGACGGGACTCGAACCCACGACCCCTGCGTGACAGGCAGGTGTCTAACCAGCTGAACTACCGCTCCGCAAATTTTGAAGATTGATAATGCCCTACTCTCACATGGGAAACCCACTACCATCAGACGTTAGCTTTTCACTTCTGAGTTCGGAATGGGATCAGGTAAAGAGCCACTGCACTCTGGATTCTCAATCAAATTCTTTATTTCATGTCCTTTTCTTTAAGAAAACTCAGGAAATAAAAAGTTGCGATCTACTCTCACATGGGAAGCCCCACTACCATCGGCATTACGGCATTTTACTTCTCGAGTTCGGAATGAATCAGGTAGAACACCGCACTATGGTCGTCGAATATTCTGTTTTAGCCTTGAGCGTCGTTTCTTATCTCTGTCGACTTAATATTCTTTCGATTTTATCTTTTTCTTTCTTTAAAATCGAAACAAGCTGTAAAAACATGAGCGTTGTATGGTTAAGCCTCTCTCGGGCACTAGTATGTGTTAGCTCAACGGCTGCACCGCTTACACCCACCCTATCTGCATCGTAGTCTCAACAACCCCTTACTCGCTTATCGCTGGGAGAACTCATCTCGAGCAAGTTTCATGCTTAGATGCTTTGCGACACTTTATCTCTTCCGCATATAGCCGGCAATGCGTCTGGCGACACACCGGAACTACCAGGGATGCGTCCACTCCGGTCCTCTCGCCTAGGGCAGCCCTGATTCTCCAACGCCCACGGCGAATAGGGGACCGAACTGTCTCACGACGTTCTAAACCCAGCTCGCGTACCACTTTAAATGGCGAACAGCCATACCCTTTGGGACTCACTTCAGCCCCAGGATGTGATGAGCCGACATCGAGGTGCCAAACACCGCCGTCGATATGGAACTCTTGGGCGGTATCAGCCTATTATCCCCGGGTACGCGCTTTTTATCGTTGAGCGATGGCCCTTCCATTCAGAACCACTCGGATCACTATGACCTACTTTCGTACCTGCTCGACTTGTCTGTCTCGCAGTTAAAGCTTGCTTGCTACCATTGCGCTAACCCTCACGATGTCCGACCGTGATTGGCAAACCTTCAGTGCTCCTCCGTGCCTCTTTTGGGAGGAGACCGCGATCAAAACTACCCACCAGACACTGTCCGAGGCGTGTTTCCATCTTCGTTAGAACATCAAACGTTAAAGGGGTGGTGTTTCAGGACGCCTCCACAATCACTGGCGTGACTGCTTCAAAGGCTCCCACCTATCCGCACATCAAAAATTCAATGTTCAGTGTCAAGCTATAGTGAAAAGGTTCACGGGTCTTTCCGTCTAGCCTGCCGTTATACCGCATCTTCACGGCGTTTCAATTTCACTGAGTCTCGGGTGGGAGACAGCCTGGCCACGTCATTATAGCCATTCGTGCAGGTCAGGAACTTACCCGACAAGAATTTCGCTACCTTAGGACCGTTATAGTTGGCCGCCGTTTACTGGGGCTTCGATCAGGAGCTTCTCTCGATAACACCATCAATTAACCTTCCAGCACCGAGGCAGGCATCACCTATACGTCCACTTTCGTGTTTGCAGAGTGCTGCTAATAAACAGTTGCAGCCAGCTGGTGTCTTCGACCGGTTCAACCTTCACCCGCAAGGAGTTACAATCTCACGCCAGCGCACCTTCTCCGAAAGTGCGGTGCTGTTTTGCCTAGTTCCTTCCACCCGAGTTCTCTCAAGCGCCTGAGTATTCTCTACCCTGACCACCTGTGTCGGTTTATAGTACGGCTAGGAGTAAATCTTGAAGCTGAGTGGCTCTTTCCTGGAAGCGGCGTGGTATCAGTTACTTCAGTGCCGTGGCACCTCGTCACATCAGTTCTCGGTGTTAAGAGTGCCCCGATTTGCCTGAGCACTCCACCTACCACCTTGGGAAACAGACATCCAACAGTCAGCTCAACCCAACCTTCTCCGTCCCCACATCGCAGCTATCCAAGTGCGATGATATATAGCCCGTTTCCCATCGACTACGCTTTTCGGCCTCGCGCGTTTAGTGTCGACCCACCCCTGCTGATTAACGTTGGACAGGAACCCTGCCCAGTCATACCGGCGAACGAGGTTTTTCCCTCGTTTTATCGTTACTTATGTCAGCATTCGCACTTCAGTACGTCCAGCACACTTCTCAATTGCAATCTTCTGTCCGCTTGCATAGAACGCTCCCTACCCAACGACAAGTCCATGGCTGATGCTGCACCTTCGGTGACTCGTTTTTAGTCCGTTACATCTTCCGCGCAGGCCGACTCCTGACTGGTGAGCTGTTACGCTTTTCTTTAAATGATGGCTGCTTCTAAAGCCAACATCCCTAGCTGTCTGCAACCTCTCCCGCTCGCTTTCCCGCTTAACTAGTACTTTGGGACCTTAGCTGGCGGTCTGTTTGTTTCCCCTCACCACGATGGACGTTAGCAATCCACCGTGTGTCTCACTGAGTATCACTCTTCCGGTTGTTCACCAGTTTGCATCGGGTTGGTAATCCAGGGATGGCTAGCGAAACAGTTTCGCGCACTGAAGCCCCGAAGTGTGTCCGCTCAAAGTCTCGCCTGACAGGCGATTTCGGGAGAACCAGCTATCTCGGTGCTTCATCGGCCTTCGCCAGCCACAAGTCATCCGCTAATCAGACATTAGTCGGTTCGGTCCCTCCAATTAGATGTTACCCAATCTTCTAGCCTGCCCATGGCTGAGATCACCGGGTTTCGTCTATACCTCGGCAACTCTCTCGCCCAGTTAAGACTCGGCTTTCTCTCGGCTCCCTTTATTCAGTTAACCTCGCTAAGGCAAAATATAGAGTCGCCGACCCATTATACAAAGAGCACTGCAGTCACAAGATTACTCTTGCTCCACTGCTTGTACGTACACGCTCTAGTTCTATTTCACTCACTGTTCTTCTTCGCCTTCCTTTCCACAGCACTGGTTTCACTATATCGACAATCAGGAGTGTTGTAGCCTTGGAGGATGGTCCCCCATCTTCAAACAGGATACTCGTGTCCCGCCCTTACTCTCGTTAGCTGAGGTACCGCGCAATAATGTTTTCCGGACGCCGGTTACTCCGCTCCTGTGATTGTGCTTCCCAACACATTCTCCTAACTAGAAACTGCTATCACTAACAGGCTCTTCCGCTACTTTAGCTCGCCGCTTCTACTGACAGAATCTCGGTTGATTCTTTTCCTCGGGGTACTTAGATGTTTCAGTCTCCAGTTTTGCTTCACTTGCCTATGTATTCAACAAGTGATGGCCGATTCTTCATCTACTGGGTTTCCATTCGGACATCTTGAGGTTTAAACGCTTTCTTATCAAACTCACCTAAGCTTATCGCAGATTAGCGTCCTTCATCGACACCTCACGATTGCCAAGGCATCCACCGTGTGCGCTCAGTCACTTAACTCCACAACCTCAAATGTTTTCACAAACATTCAAAGTATAATAAATTACAAACACTGTAACTGCTTTTGTTCGAGTTAAGATTTTATTTAACTACTCAGACTTTTTCTTATCAGTTGTTTGCTATCATATTTAATATTAACAGCAAACATTTCACTGACCTTAAGTCTTCGAAGCCAGCCGCCTTGTTTCCACTCTTTAAAGAACAACGATAATGTCTTCGACCATCATCATAACTAAACACACAGATTTATTTTATCTATTTTGTTACTAAATTTTCTACAAATCTCAAATATTATTTGTCCTTAGTTATGATGATTATGGGAGATAAAGGACGAACTGCTGACCTCCTGCGTGCAAGGCAGGCGCCTCCCAGCTGAGCCAGGTCCCCAATTCATAACTTTAACGCCCTTTTAGTTTTTCACTCATTATATTGTTATATTTGGATTCATCATGCTCTAACAATTGAGTGGTGGGTCTGAGTGACTTGAACCACTGACCTCAATTTCTTTATCAGGTGCGCCCCACCACCTGAGCTACAGACCCAAAAGGATGTATCTTCCGACTTTTCGTTCCAGGTATCAAACAATTCAGTGTGGAACACTTGCAGTCGCTTAATTTGCAGGAGGTGATCCAACCGCAGGTTCCCTACGGTTACCTTGCGGTTATGACTTCACCCCAGTCATGAATCATACCGTGGTAAACGCCCTCTCGGTTAAGCTATCTACTGGCAGCAACCTACTCCCATGGTGTGACGGGCGGTGTGTACAAGGCTCGGGAACGTATTCACCGCGACACTTGATTCTCATACTGGCTGAAGTGATTCCTTGACTATGGAGTCGAGTTGCACCTAATCCGACTTAGACGTACTTTCTGGAGATTGCTCCCCCTCGCAGGATTGCTTCCTCTGTATACGCCATTGTAGCACGTGTAGCCTCTACTCGTAAGGGCCATGATGACTTGACGTCATCCCCATCTTCCTCCAGTTTATCACTGGCAGTCTCTTTGAGTTCCTGAACCATGGCAACAGCGATAAGGGTTGTTTTCCGTTGCAGGACTTAACCCAACATTTCACGAACACGAGAGCTGACGATGTTTACGCAGCACCTGTCCTTATGTATTCCGAAGGCACCTCGTATCTCGCAAGATTCCACATGGATGTCAAGAGTAGGTAAGGTCTCTTCAAGTGTTTAACGAATTAAAACCACATGCTCCACCGCTTCAGTGCCCCGTCAACTACATTTGAGTTTCTTTAACTCAGGCCGTACTCCCCAGGCGGTCGATTTTATCACGTTAGCTACGGGCACCAAGCTTAAAAGCTCAATCCCCATCCGACATCGTTACAGCGTGGACTACCAGGGGGTCAACCTGTTTGCTCCCCATTAGCTGCACATGAGCGTCAGTACATTCCTCAAGGGGCCGTCCCGGTGGCCCCTCCACATCTTCTACGTACCACGGCTACAATGGAATTTACCCTCCCTAAAAGTACTCAGCACCCAGTATGAAACGCATTCTGTGTTAAGCCTGCTGGGCCATCTCATCAAGTCACCGCCTGCGCCCTTTACGCCCAGTTATTCCGATTAACGCTCGTACCCCCGTGTATTACCGCGGCTGCTGGCACGAGTTAGCTGGTGTTTCCAGACTAACGCTGACCGACGCTCATTAACTCCAGGCTCAACCTTCCTCGTCACCGAAAGAACTTCAAGCAACCCGAAGGCCTTCTTCATTCACGCGGCATGCAATGAAGCCCCCACGCAATATTCCCCACTGCTGCCTCCTCGTGAGTCTGGACCGTGTCTCAGTTCCAGTGGCTGGTCATCCTCTCAGACCAGCTAGAGATCGTCGGCCTGGTCAGCCTTACCCAACCAACTACCCAATCCCACTCTTGGGTTCATCTTTATGGCAGGTGGCCCAGTGTCCCATCTCTTTAATCTTCCTTTATTACGCAGATTAGCGCACAGTTTTCCGTAGTTATCCTCCATAAGCCAGATTCCCAAGCATTACTCACCCGTCCACTCGTCAGCACCGCGTTAATCCTCATACTGTTCGACTTGCATGTGTTAAGCCTGAAGCCGCCAGCGTTCAATCTGAGCCATGATCAACCTTCAATTCAAAAGTTCAATCGCTCAATAAACTGCTTGCTTTCTAGTTTCAACATACAATATAAACCAAATTAAAAACAATTTAATTTAGCAAATGAATTTCTAGTTAGCACTTTTATCAAGACTCAAAATTAAAATATTTTAACTAAGTCAATCAACAAGTGCCCACACAGATTGTCTGATAAGCTGTTAAGAACATATAAAAGTGGTCATGATAGGGATTTTGAACTCATGACCACTGGTCCCAAACCAGTTGCGCTACCAAGCTGCGCGCTACCGTCTTCAAGTTTCGAGATATTTAATGGGTGGCTAATGGGATTCGAACCCACGACAACTGGAATCACAATCCAGAAGCCTCACCAACTTCAGAGCTGCAGCTGCCTATAACTTCACATTGGTTGTTGTAAGATTTGACCTGGCGCGCCTGACAAGATTCAAACTTGCGACCTTGGTCTGGTACAATCGCCCATCCAACTGGAGCTACGAACGCGTTAGCTTGATTAGTGTCGCAAACGGAGGCGTATATTATAGATTCTTCCCCTTGTTCAGCACCCTTTTGAAAAATTTAATATTTCCATTCATTTGTTTTGCTCACACAAATTGCGCAGGGATAATTATCTTTTTCTTTTGTGACAAATTCAACATCACCATCTCATTAAAGGAAATTTTTCTGTTTTATTAATGGAAAATCTCAATTATTTAGTGAAGAGAAATGTTATTATTCTGTTTTTATTTCACGTTGTGTATTTAATGAGGAAGCTAAAACACAAACACTAATGCAATCGCAAACGTTGTAATGATTCGTGAAAAACGAAATCAAGTTCGTTTTATTACGATTTCACCGATATTATGGCAAGGAACACTGGTGTTTCTTTACCCGGTAAGCCTTGTCGCTGATGACCTTGAAGATCTTTGAAGAAGAAAAGATGTTCGACGGCTCATCGGTTGAAGGTTGAAAGCCATTAACAAAGCAGATATAGCTGTTAATGCCAACCTTTAGAAACTGCTGTGTTGCTGGACCCATTCGCCCAACTCCACCCCTCTCCGCTGTAGCATCTACGACCCTAATACAATGCAAAGTTGCTGACCGCGACCCCTCGTTCATCGCAATTGTGCAGAAAACTTCTTAAATCAGTACTGTAGATATGTAATGTTCGGTCCATTGAGTTCTTTATTTGATGATGCAAGCGTTTCTCAAACCGATCCGCAAAAAATGCGTCTCTTATCATATCGATGATGCCAGCGATGTGGAACACCAACCCAAAATATGAAAATGGTACCGGAACGCTTCGTCCATTGGAAAAAAGGTGGCTACCGTGCCGTTGCACTAATCGACACCGCACAATGATGTTCGTCAAATGTGCTTAATTATGGAAGAGATGGGCTTAGGATTGAAGGCACCACCACGAAGTGGCAACCGCAGGTCAAAACGAAACGTAACTAAATTCAACAGTTTAACTTTAAAAGCAGACGAAACCCAAAATCTATAAATATGTGTACAAAACGTCGCACTTTGAACAACTGGCAAAACTGCGTGCTTTATGCCAGCGTCCATTCGCAGGCGATAATGACCAGGCATGCACTGTAATATGTCATTAAGCAAAGATGGTAAAATGCCGAGTGGCGACAAATACGCAGGCTTCTTGTTCGAAACTGCCTTTTACCATCGGCGGTATTATTAACAGCATTGAATGCGTTTACTAACCCATCACAACCAACTCATATAAACGCTAGTACCAGGCTTTGAAGCACCTGTATTACTTGCTTACTCTGCAAGCAATCGTTCAGCTTCAACTGCATTCCAGTAAACCAGTCTGGAAAAGTAACCTGTGTAGAAGCACGTTTCCCAGATCCACATGAACCCATACTTTATGTTTATGGGCATTGTGCCATAATGTAGCAGGTCTTTGACGGTGTGATCAACAAAGTCCACCCAGGCGAATATTAGTAAAACTTACGACTTACCAGAAGAGTTAAAAGAAATTCCAGCGGTAGCTAGCTCGTTATGAAGTAATAGATGCGCATGACAGATTTCGGACTTCTTAACTCAAGGTGGCGGTATTCACCGTTAAATCATCGAGTTTCGCCATCGGCATCCGCCGTAAAGAAGTTGAGCGTTTAAATATGACTCCACACCATAGTGGAATTTGAGAGTACTACGCTTAATTCTTTTACAAATGACAAGCAAAATCAACCATTAGAGATCGAACGCCCGTTTATGTTCACACACATAGACGTATGTTCTTTATTTATTTTCAAGAACAATTTTCTATACTTCTTCTGCAAATTAGGTACATCTTCATCCAACGTCTTAATATAAAAAGAACAATTGTGATATTTCACTACCAACGCATAAGATACAATGCTCTTAATGACCCACGATGAGCTAATAAAAACGTAATACCCATCGCCGTTGTGCCGATCAATATCAGAATCCATGTCTTGGCCTTTAGTCACTTCATCGTTGCTCATTAAACCTTTCAAATGACTTGATAAATTGGGTACCATTAAACCAATTGTAAACGCCGGAACTACGCGTAAAGCAGAACAAAAGGTCAGCAAGAACACCGCACCTGGCAAGTCTGGCAAAATATGCTGGCAATGCCGATGCCGAGAGAAAATAAAACCCAAAAAGTGCGTAAAGAATTCTTCATAGGTGTTAATAATACGTTAAAATAGGCACTATTATTCATGGGTTGTAAATGATTTGCAACAGCTGCTTAAGGTAAATCATTCTTTAGAAAATACTATCGCTTGTAAGTAGCTAAACTGTAGCCACCTCCGCATTCACATATTCGCCGTTGGTTGACAATAACGAAGATTCGACAGTGTCCACTTCCGGAAATATTCACTAGACAATGTAAAGTAATCACATCAGAATGGGCAGTACAGCTTCCGTCCAACGACATATTTACCGCCTAACTCATCCACAATCGGATTTCATGGAACGGGTCAAGCCAGAATGTTCATCCCAAAACCTTTTCAAATTCGCATTGTCGCAATCCCGATTTTGCCCGTGCTAATCACACCCAAGCTGTTTACTGTGCATATTAAAGCCCGTCAAACCTTAGATGCTACACAGCAACTTTCATTTTTCATCTTAGATAAAAAAAAATGCTACACCATTTAGGAAATTTTTGTGCACTTTAACCACTTGTTGTATTTTGTTTTAACCAATGAAAGAATGCATCAATAATTCTTAGCCAGAATAAGTTCTTTACTTTTTATCCTCTTTATTCCTGCCTTGATTTTACTTTACACTAACAGCGTTTTTTCAACATTTATTTGGAGCCCACGAAAAATGTTTTAGCTGGTCAAACCGCCATCTTGGCAAATAAACTCACAATCAAGCCAACTTGTCGACTACTTAAAATCTAAAATTACCGCGAACATCACTGAATCATTGACTATGCAAACCCACTTCCTTACTACAACTTAGATGCTGCAGAGTAAATATCGGTGAACCGAAAACCGAAGCACAACAAAAGCACTTGAACCTCAACCAGCTTATTGGCGAAGTAACACAGCGATGTTAGTTTTGTGTGCCGATGTATAACTTAGCATCCCTGCTCAACTCTAAAACAATACATTGAGCTACCTCAACCGCAGGTGTAACTTTCCGTTATACGCAATGGCTATTCTGAAGTTGTTTAATCACGGGCAAAAAGCGATTGTTATTTTAGTCATATATTTACAAAGATAGCTCCAACTTGATTTGTTAAAACTTTTATATGCAAATTTGGTGTTAAATTTTATCGGTATTACTGGAGGTAGGAATTTGTTCATGTGAAGGATTGGTTATGGTCCTAGCGGTAGAAAAAGCACAACAATTCAAAAGCAGAGATAGATTTGCATTGCTGCGAGTTTCAATTTCTGACAATCTCATCTAGGGCGTATTCATGCCTTTATTGCCAAATAAAGAGAGCATAAATCAGAGATAATAATAAAGAAAAGTTTCATATTTGCCGACTTTTTATTCACTAAATTCACAATTACCATTGGTAACCCACGCTTGCAGCAGCACCTTTATCACCACGAGTGGCTGTTATTCACACCACCGCCACCGATTTTACCGTTGTCAAAATTGAGAATAACCTACCGCGACAGCATTTTGGCCTTTATAAGTACCAGCCCCGCTGAAATCATTGATTTACCTGGTTGAGCTAAGCCGGATATAAGCTACCTGTTGCTAAAGCACCTGCAATACCTGCACGTAAGTTACGATTCACATTATCACGATTCCATTATCTAAGCGTGCACATTGTGAGCATTATTGATAACCGCTTGTCTGTTCACGTACTGGCTTACGCCATCGCATCTGTGGCCTCTTTACCTTCTGCAATAGTTACGCGTCGACCACCATTATTTCTAGACCTTCTTCAGTTAATTAACTGCGTTTTTTTTGTTCAAACCAATAGTTGGCGCCATTCTCAATCACAGTTTTGCCTATATTTTCACAGAACCTTATCACCAAGATCAACGTCTTCGCCAATTTCACGTTGAGCGTCGATTATCTGTAAACAACAGCGATGTTATTTTCAGTTAGCTCACCTGCACCACCTTCATATCTAATTGAGAATTCAATTTACGTGAAACTGTTGCACCTTTGTCACCACCGAACTTCATACCATCTTCTGTAGTCGCAACTGTGTGAGTTTTATTATTTAGTATAACATACGTGTTACCATCTTTACCATCCACAATTCACTTTACCATCAGCACCTTTACTTTGTACGCCATTTTTACCATCTTGTTTATCTGTCGATAGAGCTGTCTTTGCCGTTAATCACAACCGCACTGCCGTCTTTACCATTTACACACCGATATTTTCATCGACACCCTCTTTACTGTTTTGCTTTTCACCAATGTTCAAGTGCTCAATTTAACCACTCAACTTGTTATCAGTTGAACCACAGTAGTAATGCCATTTTCGCCCACAACATCGCGGCCTTCCAATTTTGTTACTGATGAATTGTTCTGAGCTTTGAAAGCTGTTTTGTTCGGTCGCATCTTCACTTATTGTAACGACTTTCAATCCGATCTTCCGTCGCTGTTTTGACCACTTGTGATCTGATCTGGATTCCAAGTTTTATTGGTTAATCCACCGACATTACCTGTAGTACCATTGATAGTTTACCATTAGCACATTCCAATAGCCACTTGCAGTTTTAAGATCAACTTTGTAAGTTTTTGTCCTGTATCTTTGTCTTCTTTAGATACACTTACGCTTACACTATCACTACCTTCCACAATAGTACCTAACTTAGTAATCTCTTTTTTACCTCGTTAGTAATATTAGTTAGGTTGTTATTTGGCATTATCGATCTTACCTTTGTCATTCCTGTTAAACCAATAGCAATCCTTTGCTACCTTCTTGTGGTTTTCACTGATATATTTATTATCACCAACTACGCCAGTTACCACTGGCTTTTTTATCAAGACGTTGCACGTCTGTCACAGAGCCTTTATCACCACTTAATTTGGATTGTAGTTGCTTGCAACAACATTCACTTATCGCTTTCACCGATTTCAATTGATCTTTCGGCTGTCGTAACGCCAGTTTTTCACTGCTGTCGTTTCACCAACAACCCATTCACGGTTAGGTTGTGCCAGTAATATGACCGCTTGCACCACATCAATTGAAACGCGATTTGTGCCATTACCACGAATTAATGCTTTTAGATCCATCAACAATCACAACATATTAATGGAGCCTGCAGTCCAGTTTCACAGCCATCCAGAATCACTTTTGTTTTGTTGTATCGTTTAATGTCACTTTTTATTCGTAAGTTTACATCATACAGTGTGACCATCTGTAGCCTTTACTGGTTAAGACAAGATTTTGTTCTATCTTCATTCACCATTCACAGAAACGGTTGTTTCGCAGCTGCAGTTTTCGCATTTAATTGCGGGCATATTTACCACATCAGTGTCTTTCTCGCCCGCTTTCACATTGGTAACGTATTACCACCATTGTTCAAACCATTGCCCGTTGGGTTACAACTGTTGCTTCAGCTTTACGCCTGCAGTGGACGTTTAATTTCAAAGCAATTGTTATTCACAACCGTATTGCTCCACATTAACAGAACCCTATCGTTGTTCACATTTTTAGCCATACGAATAACAACTTTGTTTATTTTCACTAAAGGTTCTAATGTTCGCACCAGTGTAATCTTCAGCTTTTTTACCTTCGCTTCTGCATTGCCACCAACAACTTCTAAGGTATCACCAAGTTTTCTGTTGATAACCATATTCGTAGTTTGCGTCGCAAAATTCAATCCACCGTTAATCATGTACTGTTGCTTTTAATCATTGATCTTCTGTTGCAGCACGTAACCTTCGCCAGCTTCTGTTTTACCTTTTACCCAGCACGTTTAGACAAGCGAAGATAGTGTTTTCCAGCCATTGATGGTTACAGCTTTTTCAGCATTACCACCCACAACAATGAACCATTTTCACCATTCACAACCACTTTATTATTATCCTGCTCAAAGTTACTTTATCAGCAAGTTTAATATCGCACGCAGTGACCATCTTGTTCGTTTTTTCGTGCTAAAGGGAGATTTTTATTCTCATCTTTACCTCATTATTCAGAAACGGTTGTTTCGCCATCAGGAAAGCGCTTTAATTGCTCTTCTGTCGCTGCACGCGTTGATTGACCAAAACCAGCTATATCTAAAGTCAGCATAAGCCTCCGCACCCTCGTTTTACCATCAAGTGAAATTGACTTATCGCCTCTACACTCACCACACTGTTCTCTCGCAAAGTTCACTTTGTCTGAACCCGTATTGTTTGTAATAGAAGTAATACCACTTGTTACCCGTAACATTTACCTGGAAATTTATTAGTAATGCCTAACAATTAGTTACTGCTTTTGTATTCACTCCCGCTTCTAGTTTCGTTTTATCCACCGATACTTTGAACTGTATTCGGCTTTTATCCGTAGTAGTATCTGTATCAACGTGCATGTTGTTACTCCACGCCTTCTACAATTATATTTTAGGCATGCTAATGTCGTTTCTTCGCTTCATCTGATAAAATCAACGTTACACTTTAAAGTTCCTCCGCTTAGTAGTAATGTTTTACCACCTTCACCCAAACTTAATGCCACCTGCTTGACGTAATAAGCCTTGCGTTTGCGCTGCAGTATTTCCATCCGCACCCAACGAGAGAACATTGTCTCCAATCAGTCTCAACTGACCTTTATTGACCGCATCGCTGCTTTCTGTACCTCTCTCAACGTTAGTAATTTTGTTACCACCGTTGTTTAAGCCCGCTTTTGGTTAACGATACTGTCGCATCACCGTTCGCACCATTCTTAATCGTGATGCCACCGGTTTCCACCTCGTATCACCTGCCCCTGCTTTCGGTCGCCGTTCGGGTTAGTGCCGATAGTGATTCTTTATATTCGTATTCGTGACTGCAATGTTTGCGTACCGTTCACGAATTTAACTGTATCACCCACCTCTCTCTGCATTACCCGCATTCACTTAGCTGTTCCAAGCTGATGCCCTTTCTGCAACATCAGCCACTTTCGCTGATACGCCTCTTAACGTATAAGTCGCATTCGCTTGACCTGCATTCTCGGTGCTTCATACTCATGATATTGTCATCCCCCGCTTTCACCACTTTCCTCAACTTGCTCTGCCGCGCTGACTTATATAGGACTTTTCTTACCTGGGTTCCTTATCCGATTTTGAATCATCCAACGTACGCAAGACATCGCCTGCTTCCAAATACCGTACCCAACCCAGTAATCACTTTCTTTACCGTCAGTTGTAATATTGTCTAAGTTTGTATTCGCTTTGGTTATTAATCGTTGTTTTCTTATCTCATCCGATAACCAACCGCCCATTGCCACTCGTGCCCGTTGCGTCTGTTACGATGTTCTTACCGTTCTCTCGCACCCACAATATTTAAACTGATTCCACCTGCCAGACAAGGTTTGTTCTTTTGTCACACCAGTGCTGTCGCACCAATTCCGCCGTGTTGTTCAGTTGCGTTGATACCGCATTCAACGGTGCCGCGTTTACCGCATCATTGTCTGCGTACCTTTCGGCGATACCTTTAATTTGTTTACCGCCATCGCTAAGTGTTTAAGCCTTCCCGTCCAGCTTACCGCTGTGCCACGTTCGCCATCGAGGTCATGCTCACCATTCGCTGGTGTCACGGGTTACGTTATTACCGGCACCTGCTGTCGTAATGTTCGTCCACTAAATACATTAAACTTAATGCCACCCTTAGTTTGACGTAATGCTTATGTTTGCGTTGTAGTATTTCCATCCTGCACCCAATGAGATAACATTGCTCAACTTACCTAACTGACTCCTTTATTGACCGCATCGCTGCTTTTCTCTGCACCTCTCCTCAACGTTAGTAATTTTGTTACCACCATTGTTTAAGCCCGTTTATTAACGATACCGTCGCATTACCGTTCGCACCCATTCTTAATCGTATGCCACCGGTTTCACCTCGCATCACCTTCCGTCTCGTTGGTCGCCGGGCAGCCACCAGTTGAAGCGATAGTGATTTCTTTGATTTGTATTCGTGACCGCAATGTTTGTACCGTTCACGAATTTAACTGTGGTTTCACCACCTTCCACTTTCTTGCATTACCCGCATTCACTTGAAGGTTCCAAGCTGATGCCTCTTTCGCAATATCAGCCACTTTCGCCGATACGCTCAACGTATAAGTCGTATCTGCTTGACCCGTATTCTTGGTGCTTCACCAAGGATATTGTCATCCCCGCTTTCTTCACCACTTTCTAACTTGCTCTGCCGCGTCAGACTTTATAGACTTCTTACTCAGTCTCTTTATCCGATTTTGAATCATCCAACGTAATGCGATCGCCTTCCGCTTCCAACACCGTACCAACCCAGCATCACTTTCATCAGTCGTCAATAATATTGTCTAAGTTTGTATTCGCTTTGTTATTAACGGTTGTTTTCATCTCATCCGATAAATCAATCCGTCATATTGCCATTCATTGTACCTGTTGGGTGTTCAAGTTACATGTTCTTACCGTTCTCTGCACCTACAACATTAAATTGGATTCCGCCTGCTTGTGATGGGCGTTTGTTCTTTTGTCACACCAGCAGCTACTAACTCACTCCCTCATCAGCAATTAGTCATTGGTGTTGATACTGCATTCAATTGCGCTACGTTTACCGCATCATTGTCTTCGCGCGTACCTTTCGCGATACCTTTAATTTGTTTACTGCCATCGCTGCTGTTCTCTGTCCAGCTACCGTTGTGCCACAAGTTCGCTATCGAGGTAATGCCTGTTAAACGCATCTGCCAAAGTCACGGTTACGTTATTACCTGCACCCGCTGTCGTACGTTCTTGGGAACCACCCAATACATTAAACTTAATGCCACCTGCTTGACGTAATGTTTGCGTTTGCGTTGCAGTATTTCCATCCGGCACCCAATGAGATAACATTGTCTCCAATCTCATCTAACTGACCTTATTGACCGCATCAAGGCAAGCTGTACTTCTCTCAACGTTAGTAATTTTGTTACCACCGTTGTTTAAACCCACTTTGTTAACGATATTCGTCGTACTGGCCTGTTCGCGCACCCATTCTTAATCGTGATGCCACCTTGGTTTCACTCGTATCGCCTGGTCTCGTTGGCTGTCGTTAAGTTCGGGTTAGTGCCGATAGTGATTTCTTTTGTTCGTATTCGTGACCGCACGTTTGTACCGTTCACGAATTTAACCGGTATCACCACACTTTCTCTGCATTACCTGCATTCACTTGAAGGTTCCAAGCCGATGCCTCTTTCGCAATATCAGCCAATTTCGCTTTTCGGGATACGCCTAACGTATAAGTCGCATTCACACCCGCATTCGAAAGCTTCATACCGCGATATTGTCATCCCCCGCTTTCTTCACCACTTTCTCAACTTGCTCTGCCGCGCTGACTTTTATAGACTTTCTTACCCGTCTCTTTTATCCGATTTGAATCATCCAACGTAATGCGATCACCAAAGTTCCAACACCGTACCCAACCCAGCATCACTTTCACCGTCAGTTGTACATTGTCTAAGTTTCAGTATTCGTTTTCGAGATAACGTTGTTTTCTATCATCCGGATAAATCAACCGTCACATTGCCATCTGTACCCGTTGCGTTCACATGATACCTACTGTTCCTTTCAATTCCATGTAACATTAAATTGGGATTCCGCCTGCTTGGTGATACAAGGTTTAATTTTTGTCACACCAGTGTTACCACCCACTTCACCCGTACAGCCCTTAGTTGGTGTTGATACGCATTCAATTGCGCTACGTTTACCGCATCGCTTGTTCCTGCGTACCTTTCGCGATACTCCTTAATTTGTTTACCGCCATCGCCAGGTTCGCCTTCCATCCAGCTTACCGTTGTGCCGCCGTTCGCCATCGAGGTAATGCCTGTTAACCACCATAAAGTCACGGTTACGTTATTACCCGCACCCGCTGTCGCACCGGAACCACCCATCACATTAAACTTAATGCCACCTGCTTGACGTAATGTTTGCGTTTGCGTTGCAGTATTTCCATCTGGCAATCCAACGAGATAACATTGTCTCCAATCTCATCTAACTGACCTTTATTGACCGTACGCTGCTTTCTGGTAATTCTCAACGTTATAATTGTTACCACCGTTACTTAAGCTCGATAAGGTGCTAAATGCACCGCTGATTTCGAAGGATCAGCAGTATTAGTCACTGTCACACCGCTATTCGTCAGCAGCAGCTACTTCCTGTTGTTAAGCCAGATGCGGTTAAATTATCGGCTGTTTTTTACCAAAGACTTTGTTCATTGGTAATTTCAATGTTTTCGTCTATTTTTGAATTTAAACCGTATCGCCACCAGCAACCGTTTGTTCTACCGCATCATTGGCTTGATTTCCATGCAGCAAGATTTTTAACTTGTTGCTCAGAAACGTATTATTGTTCAAATCATTTTTCGCAATACCACCGATCACAACATAGATTTGTTACCACCATTGCCATCTTGAACTGTTAAGGTCACTTCGCTCGCGTCGCTATCATGCGTATTTGCTCATTTGAGCCTTCCGCCTGATTTTTGTACCAAACGTAAGTCATTTTTTCGCCGCATCAGGGCCATTGAACTGCTTTCTGAAATGGTCACTGTGCCATCTTTGATGTAATCGAATGTTATCCTTGAACAAGATTCACTTTTCTTATTGTCTGCGTAACATCTGCACCATTTGGTTGTAATGACCAAATATTTGCTCGCCGCAACGTCGATTTTCGCTTCGCCTGCAACCTCACCCGCTGCGTTCGCGTATTTTAATACCACTTCATTGTCGCCATTCACTGCGCGTTCTTCTTGGATAAAGTATTTGCTTGAGAAACATGTTTATCACTGACATTCGCCGCATTATTTGGACCATCACCACCTGATTTCACATTGGTTATTCAAACCGCCTACATTGGATGCCTTCATTTTCAAACTTAATGGTTTGATTATTGCCACCAATCATGTGTTGATGTTAGTTAAGGTGTTTTGCTAAACCACACTGATCCTACATTATTCGTACGTTTTATCACACATTTGCATCTGCGTTCTTAATTACGACCGCTTGACCACCAGAAATTCCGTTTTGCCTGAGCTTGCTGTACATATCATCTTTCTTTAAGATCCAGCATTGCAGCATTTGCACCGCTTGTTTCTGATACACCAACCGCATAAGTCGCATTAGCTTCACCTTTTCTTACCTGATGCGTTACCGCATTTCCACAAGGTTTCTTAATATTTGCTGCCCATGTTTCAATGCTTCAACTTGTTTGTCAGCGCTGATACGATAGTGGCGTTTGCCATTTGCATCTGTGGTTGAACCATTCAAATCAATACGATCGCCTGCGGTGATCTCAGTGCTCAAACCTGTGATCACTTTCGCCTTCTGGCGTAATGTTATTTGGCGTGTTATTCGCTTTAGTTGTTAATGGTTTGTTTCATCGCACTGGATAAATCAACGCCGATGTTATTACCACCTAGGCTCGCTTTTAGTGGACAATATTTTCGCTATTATCGCGCCCACAACATTAAAACGAATACTGTTTTCTTCGGTTAAGTTTTGAGCTGTGAAAATCGGTGCCATCGCCTCAACGCAATTGTGTTGTTAGTGATAGCATTATCAATTTTATCTGCCGTTGTTTGATTCAAGTCGAATTTCACCACGCCACCATTTTCAAACACTGCCACCGTGCGTGTACCGTTCGTGGTTTCAACCCTTGCTCTAACGTTACCGTTTTTCGTTGCCTTCGTCATTCGCTGCATAGCTCAATGGAATAGATTTTGCCGCTTCTGCACCATCAAATGTCACAATTCATAGTTTGTGTTATGTGTGGTTTCACCCGGTGTCGCCGTTACCATAACCGCCTGTAGAATTTGGGTTATCGTGACCGCTTTGATGCCGCATCCTTCGTCTTCGTTTTCACAGAAACGCTATATTCTGCATTTGCGCGCCTTCGAGCTTTTGAAACACGAACAGCAGCTAAGTTATTCGCAACGTTAACATCTTTCTCACTGTTTCAGTTGAACCATTTGCGGCAATTATATTCGCACGTCTAAAAGTTCTCAACGCATCATGCCTATCCGTGTTCCATTTGCTACGCCAGTGATTTTCTTTTCGGCATTTGGTCGCCGTCTAAACCAATGCTGCCCTGATTAAATGTAATGGTTGTTGTTACCACCCACTTGGTACGCCTTCTAGCTTGCTGTTTAACGTAAAAGTGTAAATTTAGCAGGATCCGTGCTAGGGCTGAACTACAGTTGCTTTCTTTACCTGCTTGAAAGCAGTAACAGTATCTCCTGGCTTGACAAGGTTTTCATAGGTGCTTCCTCAAGTGTACCGTCACTATTAAGGTTTATATTTCCGCACCAATTGCAGTGTAATCCAACCAGATTTTGAATTGTATTGACCATCAAAGTTTGCAGTCACTAGTTTACCTGACACCCAAACTTGGTATTCCTTTCTACAAATTGAGAAGAATTGGAATAATTGGAGCCTTGTTTAGTCTCAATCGTAATTTCGATTACCTGCAATCGTGTGAATAAAGCTCTCAACCGCACCCTTTACGGTTAACATTGATCTGATAATGAAACAAGTCCGACACCGTTCGAGTTACCTTGGGTATGAAGTTTGGCAGAATTGATAGCACCCCGCCTTCGGCTTTACAAGACTAATACACTTTGTTTTAACGCAACTTTACTGTTAACCGGTGGATATCCGTTTCTCGAACCATTATCAATTTGCAAGCCCTATTGGTTAGCTCCCACAATACGGTTTATTATCGCCAATATTGGCAGCGCTAGTAACAACATTTCAATCTGATGCCAAGTTAGTAAGATACCTGCCATCACATCTAAACCTATCAAAGGTAATTGCTTGTTTACTGCCGCCAATAGATGTCACACCTGTTAAAGCTTTTGGATAAGCCAACAGTAATCGCATTGGTTACGAGAACCAAAATGTTGTTATCGTTATTCCATTTTTAAACACGCAGACTGCCACCTGCACCCGCCGGCCAATGCCATGTCTTTTACCATCTTTCAAGTTCCAGCATGCAGATCCACCACACTTTTCGGACACATTTAATTTATAAGTTGCATTCGCTCTGCCCGCATTGTTGATGCCGTTACTGTAATCAAGTTGTTCATGCTACTATCGCCACCGTCTTTTTCAACTTTCAACTTGGTCATCCGTATTGATAGTAATTTGACCCGCCAGCATCAAGCGTAATGTTCTTACCTTTTGTTTAAGAGCAACCTTTTGTTTTGTGCATTCACACGGTTTCGTGCCGTTTTTATCCAATTTGTAACGACCATTAAATCATCTGCACGTGCAATGCCCGTAATTTCAGGTTTTATTTGCAACAGGTTGCTCTCCACAATATTCTCATAAGCCGCTTTCACGGAACCACTTGTGCCAACAGTATGTTAGGTTTTGGATATGAAGCTCATTCGTTTTTGGAACATATTTCGAACATCACCAATATTGGCAGCATTATTAACTGTTGTACCGCCTGATTTTAAATTGGTATTATTTTGACCACAACATCAACCCCTGAGCAGTCAACCACTTTATTGCCCGCCCCTTGAATAGAATTGATATTGGTTGCACCGCTCGCCAAGCCATATTCAAATGTAAGCAACGTGCCTGTGCGTTTTATGGTTAAGTGATTTGTCATTAAAGAAACATCTGTTCCGCAGACACCTTCGCTCACAGTTTGGTTACCCAAAGCAAGGTTTGAGCCTCAGTTTGAATGTTCCAACCCGTTTTAGTTGATGCTTTTGGTGTTGAGCGATGTCCGTTGCGGTAACCAATGTTGGTTGGATTATTATTCGAGCGTTAACACCGCAACGCCAGCTTGCCATCTACGGTTGTTCTCGCTATGTGGTCGAAATGTTAATTTGATTAATCGTATTTGTTGTAATAAATGAATTATTCGTACCTGTATTTTTAAGGTATTTGATACCAAACGAACATCCGCACCTGCAGAATCAGTCGTATTACCTTCAACTCTTTTAAGTTAACGGTTTTACCGAGCAACGTTCATCGCATCGGTATATCAACCGTACGCCACACAAGACACTCTGATTGAGATTGCGGAACTGCCTACGGAACGCCAGCCATGGCTGAACGTGCCGCACGACCAGTGTTTCTCGCTTTTTCAAAATAACGGTGACGACCGTTTGCGGATCGAACGCTTGTGCATTTCTTAGTCCTGTTGTTGTTAAGAAGATGGTTCCAAGCACACCCTGTTCAATCGTTGCTTGAGCATTCACCATTGCAATGGTGCTGCTTTTGTTCCGCTCTTTGCATTAGAACCCACCAACAGAGTGCACCACTTGCTGTAGGTTGACCATTACCATTTTGGTCTCCGGAACCTAATGCCACCGCATTTTCGCCCGTGCTACTAACACTTGAACGACCTAATAGAAATACCATGCGCCGCATCCCATATGCCGCATCACCAATAAAGCCACCGCACTGGTAAAGAGAGTTTGGGACTATAACCCAATGTTACGGTACGATTTTGACGAGTTAACGCACTATCACCAATCACCACTGAACTTAATGCGTTATTACTTATATTTTATCCCATTTAGATCGTATTGATCGTCACCGATAATGCTTGTGCATTGGTGACCGATCGTAACAGAGTTTCCCTTGGCTTTCGCAGCACTCACACCAAAGGCAGATGCATTAGTTGTGGTTGTACAAGTGGTTAACACCCACAGTAGTTGCATTATCGCCTTCTGCTTCGGTTCCTCGCAACTACTGCGGTTGATGCTTAATACTGCTTGCTTGCGACACCTTTTGCACCATTTACCGATTGCAAACAGATTCCTGTCATACCAACAGCAGCATTCTCGTACCCATCGCAATACTGTCGGTATAGTCAGTGTCTGCACCTTCAACAATTGCGTATCGCATTTGCGCCCGTTTTATAACCTTATCCGCACGAATACTTTTCGGCACCAATACCAATCGTTGGTCATTAGAATTTTTCGA
>BNJV01000878.1_pt1 | contig 95693 bp, 119 predicted proteins | sample 8540591 | NCBI WGS metagenome assembly BNJV01 (sample SAMD00202457, study PRJDB9452) | human saliva metagenome | host: Homo sapiens | reverse complement strand
CGCCTTTATCGGTCAGCATATAGTACCCATTTGTTACATACAACAAGCCTTGTTTCTTAAGGTGTGTTGCGGCTTGGTGTGTATAGTCTGGCTTCCAGTTCAAGTGTTCGTGAATGGTGCCGATACCATTTTCGATGGCTGCCACAGGTGTGTTCATATGGGTATAGATGTGGCAGAGCATCATCGTTTCTCGATAGTGACGACGCAAGTGGCGTTGGCGAAGATAGGTTGCAATATAGCCCGTCTTTGGCGTGCAAATAACGGCAATTAATAATGCGAGACCAATCGTTGTTGCGATAGCGCCTGCAATGGATACGTCTAGGGTGAAAGCGACTTCCGTACCGATAATGGCACAGATAATGCCGATGATGATACTGCTAGTGAGCATGGCTTTCACAGAGTCCGTCCATAAATAAGCGATAACCGCAGGCCCAATCATGAGGCCGATAACGAGGATGGCGCCTACCGCTTGGAAGGAGGCCACCACGGTGAGGGATACCATGGTCATCAGCACGTAGTGGATGAGGGCAGGCATGAAGCCGAAGAGCCCTGCTAATAGTGAATCGAAGGTAGATAGCTGCAATTCCTTGTAGAAGAGCATAACTAATAGGAGGTTGATGACCGCTACCCCAAGGGAGATCCATAGTGATACAGGACCTAGGTCGGTACCGTTTACAATCCATCTGTCGAATGGGGCGAACGCGATTTCCCCCAGTAATGCTGTATCTACGTCAAGGTGTGCGTTGCCACTGTAGAGACTGACGAGGATGATGGCAATGGAGAATAGAAGGGGGAAGATGATACCAATGGACGCGTCTTCGTTGACGAGGCCCGTGTTATGAATCATCTCTGTAAGCCACACTGTTCCTACGCCGACTAGGGTTGCCCCTACTAAAAGCAAGGGAGAGTTTAAGTCTTCCGTTACAAAGAAAGCGAGCACGATGCCGAGAAATACGGTATGCGTAATGGCGTCAGCCATCATGGACATGCGGCGCAGCACGAGGAATACACCAGGAATAGCGCACGCGATGGATACCGCAATGGCGATGAGTAAAATCTCTGTATGTACTGTCATGGGGCACCTCTTTTCCGGAATTGCCACAAGATGCCTCTATTAGGTGCAAATATGAGGCTCAAGAGTACGATAACCGACAGAATGACGATGATCGCAGGTCCTGTAGGCAGTTTTTGTACTGTTGTACTCCAAATGGTACCGCCAATAGCGGATACCATACCGAAACATCCTGCTAGTATACACATGGTACCTAGCTTATTTGTCCATTGACGAGCCCCTACGGCCGGTGCAATGAGTAGGGAACTGATTAAGATAGCACCTACTGATTGTATGCCGATGATGATGGTCATGATCAATAGTGAACGATATAAAATGAGGGTAAAGGTGACGGGAATTTGTAATGTTTTAGCGTATTCTACGTCAAAGGAAATGAGCTTTAGCTCTTTCCAAAATAAGGCTGTTAAAACGATGATGATGAGCGCTGCCGCCGATGTAATGTACACATCGCGAGCTAATATAGTGGCGGCCTGTCCAAATATAAATTTTGAAAGCCCCGCCTGACCTGCATTGTTTAGACTTTGAAGGTAGGTGAGTAGAACCATACCAAGACCAAAGAAAGCAGATAGTATAGTAGCCAGAGCGCCATCGAATTTGATTTTACTGTTTTCTACGGTGATGGTTATGAGCCACGCCGCAGTGATAGAGGACAGGGCAGCACCTATAATGAGTACCTCAATGTCTTTTATACCGGTCAGCAAGAACGCGATGACTACACCGGGCAGTGCTGCGTGAGAGAGGCCGTCACCGATGAGGCTTTCCTTGCGCAGTACTGCGAAGGTGCCTGCAATACCACTGGCAAGGCCCAAGAGGGCCGTGCCGAGCAATACCATCTGTGTCGTGTAGGATTGGAGTATGGTCATACAATCCTCCCCTTGCCGTAGGTGCGCTCGATGGCTTCATCGGTAAAGGTCTCTGCTACGGGTCCATAGGCAACAGTTTGCTTATTGACCATCGTTACCCAGTCGAAATATTGAGGTACCGTATTTAAATCGTGATGTACGACGATCACCGTTTTGCCGCGCGCTTTCATTTCTTGTAAAAGGGAGATAATGGCGTGCTCCGTCGTTTTATCGACGCCCTTGAAGGGCTCGTCCATGAGGTAAATATCTGCCTCTTGTACGAGGGCTCTTGCGAGGAACACACGCTGTTGTTGACCCCCTGAAAGTTGACGAATTTGTCTGTTTACATAGTCGCTCATGCCCATTTTTTCAATCATGGAGAGGGCGAGTTCCTTATCCTTCTTACTTGGTCGTTTGAACCAACCTAGATGACCATAGCGGCCCATGAGTACAACGTCTAATACGGTAGTAGGAAAGTCCCAGTCTACGCTACCGCTTTGAGGGACATAGGCGATTTTTTTGTAATCCTTTTTGTCCATCGCAAGGTGGTTGTCGATATAAAACTTAACACTACCTGAGATAACTGTTAATAGGCCTAACATGGCCTTTAATAATGTAGATTTACCGGCCCCATTAGGGCCGACGATAGCCGCTAAGGAACCGATGGGTACCTTCATATCTACGTCCCATAACACGGGTTTTGTCGTATAGGCTACGGTCATATCTTCAACTTCAACGGCCCATTCCATAGAGACCTCCTTTTATCATTGTTTATTTAAGTGCTTTAGCGATGGTATCGATGTTAGCTTTTACCATGCCGATATATGTGCCACCTTCAGTGCCTTCAGAACCTAGGGAGTCGGAGTATAATTCGCCACCGATAGCAACGTTCCAGCCTTTAGCCTTAGCTGCTTCTTGAACGGCTTCAATTGTTTTGTGTGGTACAGAAGATTCTACGAAGATAGCTTTAATTTTGTGATCTACGATGAATTGCACAAGTTCATTTACATCTTGTGTGCCTGCTTCTGTAGCAGTACTAACGCCTTGTAAACCTTTTACTTCAAAGCCATAAGCGCGAGCGAAGTATTGGAAGGCATCGTGTGCTGTTACGAGAACGCGAGATTCTTTAGGAATAGATTCTGCTTGAGCTTTGATGTATGCATCTGTTTCATCTAATTTAGTGAGGTATGCATCATAGCGTTTTTTGAAATCCTCTTTGTGAGCTGGATCTGCTTTTGAAAGTCCTTCGTATACAGCCTTGGCTGCAAGTTTCCAATTCGCTACATCGAACCAAATATGAGGGTCTTTAGTTTTCACGCCATCTTCTTCGTCAAAGTCGAGTAGAGTAGCTGGATCAATAGCGTCGGATACGCGGATGGTAGCTTTATTTTGTTTGGTTAAATTGTCGAAAATGGAACCCATTTTACCTTCTAAGTGAACACCGTTGTACACCACTACATCTGCTTTAGACATAGCAGTTACATCGCCGGCGCTCGCTTGATAGAGGTGAGGATCTACGCCAGGGCCCATGAGTCCTTGGACGGACACATGGTCACCGCCAATTTCTTTTACTAAATCGGTCAGCATCGTCGTAGTGGCGACGACGTTTAGTTTCTTTTGACTGTCCTGTGCTGCATCCTTACCACAGCCTGCAAGGGCTAGTAACATAAGTGCTAATGATACGACGACTAATACGACTCGGTTGAACTTTCATAATAAACCTCCTTTATATAGATGCTAATTTTAAAAACTTTAATAATCTTGTTTGAGGGAACTGTACTGTCTTAATGATGAAATCATTTGAAGTGGAGAATATTTCCCTAAATTTAAACAGAAAAATAGCCGCTACTAACGTAGCGGCTATTGGCAGTTATACAGTCTTCTGCTAAGGTCACGATCATTTAGTGGATAAGAGCTTGTAGATGGTTCGGCCCAACGAGGGCAACGATACCAAAGTACCATCATGACCTTCATTTGAATACGCTTTCTACGTCTCATGATGAACCTCCTTTTTGTAATTTTTGTTACATCAACTTGATGTGTAATCCGATCAATTTAGTCAATATGAATATAACATAGATGAGAAAAAAATTATCAATAAAAAAATTATTCTATAAATATTTTTTTACTAATAGATTACATTTTGCAGTTAAGTATTTTTTTCTTCATCTTTATCGAGTATTATATATGTATATTTATTATATTAATTTCGAGGGGGAACAAACCATGAATATATTAACTCGATTCGCGTGTGCTGCTGTTCTTACATTTGCGGTAGGTGCTATGATGCCTGCTCATGCTGATGCGGCTGCGGGTAGATTTACAGAAGCACCTCGCGAGGTATCCATCGTTAAACCTACGATGCCAGCTATTCCAAATGGAATTATCGTAGCGATCATATGCGTGTACGATTCCCTAATTAACAAACAAGGCAAGGTTGAAAATGTCTTTGTAGAACAATCCTCGGGTTATGGTCCTGTTGATGAGGCTGTGAAAGCTGCTATTAGACAATGGGAATTTACGCCGGCTATTGGCACAGATCAAAAAGCCCATGCATCCATCATAGGCATGACAATTACATTGCCAAAGGGTAATGCTCCAGCTAAGTCCGGCAATGGTAAATTGACGATAGACAAATCACAGTCTAACGATAATCATGCGTCTGATGTGAATGCGAAAGCGAATGGTCCTAAGGCAAAATAAGGAGTGAAACAGTCTAGGACTCAATAATGAGAGTGGTCATAAGACTAAATGAGGAGAAAGATGATGAGTAATGTATTGCGTTGTGTTGCCTTAACGGCATTAATAATGTCCATGTCTGCCGCTGTTTCTTTGGCGGCCACACCTTATGAAGCGCCAAAAGCAGTATCTACACCAGGCTTTGATTCTGGTGTACTACATGGTTATGCCGGTGATGCAACTGTTGTTAATGTAAACTTTACTATTAATACAGATGGATCCGTTTCTCATGTAGAATTACAAGGGTCTACTGGTAGTAGTGATGCGGATGCATCCATTGTGAACACGATTTCTACATGGAAATTTACACCGGCTACGGATAGCAATGGCAATCCTGTAGAGGCATCTAAAACTGAATATATTAATTTAAGGAATTAATAGAAGGCACTCATACATTGTATGGGTGCTTTTTTATGTGCTGGTGAAAGTACTTAAGGAGTTAATTATATTGGGTGAAAGTGTTTTGTGGCTCAATTATCTTGGGAAAATGTATCTGCAGCAACTGAAAAATTACTTTCAAAAATAAATATAATAAAAATATATTTAATATAGTAATAATATATTGTATATACTAATAGTCTTTGACCCCTGGAGGTATAAGCATATGAATCCATTACAGCAAAAAGCTAGATATTAATAACGAACGGTACAGAATTATTGTATCTATTAAAGAGGATTATTTAGACGGTAAATTATCCTTGGAAGAGGGTAACCGTATTTTAAAAAGAAAAGTTAGGTACTTGTACGCCTGACGAATTTGCTTATGCAGAGCAAAGTTTGAAAAGGTTTCTATAAGGATGAAGAAATACTAGACAAGATGGATGATTTGTTGAATTTATTTGACGGTGTATTAGTGCGTGCCGAAAAATGAGTACCCAGAGAATCATCCGTTGTGGGCTTATTTAGAAGAAATTAATGCGGTTGAAAAAGGTAGCTCTTGAAGCGGATGAATTGTTAAAACAAGATAAGTTTATTAAAAAAATCCTTGGCTTGGTGTTTTTTTGATTCCTTAGCAGAATGGCGTATCCATCTATCTCGTAAGCAAAAATCAATTATATCCAATGTTAGAAAAATCATGGGTTTGATCGTCCAACGCGGATTATGTGGACCTTTGATGATGGCGTGCGCGATGCTATCTCTGCATCCTATGCATTGCTTCGTGAAGATAAATATGAAGAATTCCTAGCATCTGTTCCAGAAACACTGGCAAAGTTACGTGATTTGAACTCTAAGGAGTTAGAGGTTTTATTGCCAACATCCTTTAAAATTATTAAGTGATGAAGAGTTTGTGCGCATGAGCAAAAATGACCATGAAATCGGTTATGCTATTATTAACGCACCGGGTTTATATGTAGTGACAGGCATCAATGATTCTGCGGCACAACTAAATACAAATAACTCCGGTCAAAACGGTGCTGTATCTAACGAGTTCCTAAACGATTTGGCAGGTCTATTATCCAAATATGTTGGGCCCTGTAGGAGGTGCAGCCGTTAGTAAAGATGCTGTCCTAGATGTGGCCACTGGCAAATTGACCTTAGAACAAATTAATTTGTTGTTCCGTCATCTGCCTGTGGATTTATCCTATGTAGATGAAAATGAACTCGTTAAATTCTACAGTGATACACCACATCGCATTTTCCCTCGTAGTGCTAATGTTATTGGCCGTGAGGTGAAGAATTGCCATCCTGCTAAGTCTGTTCATGTTGTAGAAGAAATCGTAGAGAAATTCCGTTCGGGAGAACAAAGCCAAGCAGAATTTTGGATCAATAAACCGGGCTTGTTTATCTACGTTATCTACACGGCCGTGCGCGATGAAAATGGTAAATTCCGAGGCGTACTAGAAATGATGCAAGATTGTACACATATCCGTGAATTAGAAGGCTCCCTGTACATTGTTGACTTGGGATAAAAACTGACTTTGTAGGCGATAATCAACGCATTTATTAATAAAAAGTAACTCTCTGAGAGCTTACAATAATTATCAATTTTTTTATTATTACAAAATGTGTTGCACTAATTTAAAAATAAACATACAATAATTTACTTTTTATTCATCTCTTTCGTGTATACAAATTTGTTAAAAAAACAGGTAAAATAGAAAATTATTAGAAGTATTTTCAATACACGTACCGATAGGTTTTTATAAAGTTATACGATAAAGGTGAGGATTAGAATGGCAACACGTCGCATTTGGAATCAAAGTGAAATCAAGACAAATCCGTTATTTTCTAAATTACGCAGCACCATTGAAACTGCGTTTTTATGGCAATAACGTAAAAACCTGTTACATCTGTAGCAGAAGCGTATACATTGGCAACGCAAGAACCAGGTGTCATTCTTCTTGATATGCCTGTATTTAAACCAGAAGAACAAGGTTTACCAGCTGATGCTAAAAATTCTCGTAACTAATGATGGTAAAACGACTGGCCGCTATGCGAAGGCTCGCCGTATCATTGGTGATGAAGGTATTGATGAAGTCGAATTAGCCGGTATCGCTCGTGATGCTGTGTATGATAGTCGCAATAAAGAATGGATTTCTACACAAGTTGTGGTTGGTCTCGATCGAAAAATTCACGGCTCGTGCTCATCTTATGATTCCAAAGGATCATGCATCTATCATGTATTCTTGGGTTATGAACTTTAAATTTTTTGACGATGCAGTGAAAGAGTTCTATAACAACAGTAAAGACATCCCGGAAGGGGATATTTATATCTACTCTGACCCTGACTATGTAGTACCAGGTCATCCAGGTGGTCTTGCTATTTTTGATCCCTGCTCATAACTGCGCTATGATTCTTGGCATGCGTTACTTTGGGGAACATAAAAAAGGCACATTGACATTGGCTTGGTCTTTAGCAAACCGTTATGGCTACGTAGCCTGCCACGGCGGTATGAAACGCTATAACCTTAAAAATGGTGAGTCTTTCACAATCGGCGTATTTGGTCTATCCGGTTCCGGTAAATCTACATTGACTCACGAAAAAAACACAATGGTCGCTATGATATTTCTATCTTGCATGATGATGCATATATCATCAATACAAATGATTTGTCCTCCATTGCGATGGAACCAACATACTTTGATAAAATGCAGGATTATCCTGTGGAACACCCTGCTAACAAATATTTGTTAACATTACAAAACGTGGGTGTAACCCTCGATGAAAATGGTAATAAGGTCGTATTGGCTGAGGACGTGCGCAACAATAATGGCCGTGCTATTAAATCCCAATTCTGGACAGACAATCGCGTAAACCACGTGGACGAACCGGTTAATGCCATTGTGTGGCTAATGAAAGATAAAACATTGCCACCAATCCTTAAAATCGACGACCCTGTGTTGGCTTCCACTATGGGCGCAACCCTTGCAACACGCCGCTCTACTGCGGAAAAACTCGATGCCAACGTCGATCCAAATGCACTCGTTATTGAGCCATATGCAAACCCATTCCGTACCTATCCGCTAGTTCGTGATTATGAAAGCTACAAAAAACTCTTCAAAGAATGTGGCGTAGATTGTTATATCATGAACACCGGATTCTTCCTTGAAAAGAAAATCCCTAAAGAAGTGACCCTTGATTTATTAGAACGCCTAGTAGAAGGAGACCTACAATTCGAACCATTCGGTGCCTATGAAAACCTATCCTACGTAGAAGTGCCAGGATTCGAACCACCATTTGATGTGCGTGAATACCATCACCAACTACACCAAGCCTTTGAATTCCGCTCTGAATACGTGGAAAAACTCAAAGACGGTAAAAATGAATTACCACACGAAGTACTTGATGTACTAAAAACTTTAATGTAACACCTAAATACGGTGGCGGATAAAAAATCCTCCTCAAGCCGACACGCTACTGCGCTACGCGGAGCCCGAAGTCGTTTGAGGAGGATTTTTTCATCCTTACTTATTTAGTAAGTACATTAAAGTTTTTATCATATCTGCGTTAAGAGAGACACACTATACTTCTCATGAGTGCTTTTAATTCCTGTAATAAATAGGAATTAAAAATGAGTTTGTTTCATGAAATTATTATGAGCTTTATAATTGAAAAGCATTGTTATAATGGGGGTAGGAGCGGATATTTTTTTATAATATGTATAAATTCGATTGACAATTGTCCTCTCAACAAATATACTTATGATAGTTTAAAACATATTTATGAGATAGGATTTAAAACCCACAATTAAGGTGGATTTAACTTAGATAGAATAAGAATATGTTTTCTTGTTATTAGCGGTTGGCCTACGTAGGCCCCTAGGAGGTTTAAAATGAGTAAAGACGTGGAAAATAAAAATACCCATGACCATAGCCATGGTGAACATCATCATTGCCATTGCGGTGGTCATCATCACCATCATGACCATGACCACCACCATGATCATGACCATCATCACGATCATGACCATGGTCACGATCATAGCCATGAAAAGGCTTTGCCTACAGATAAATGGGTGCCACACACTCATGAACCAGGCGTGCCTCATGAACATGGCGTAAATGATTATCTTAAGGCTGTTGCTGAGTATCGTAAAACATGGCCTACTAAGCAAGATGTTATCGAGCAAACTCCTGACCCTGCCGTGCGTGAGATGATTCTTCGTATGGAACAAATTGGTTGCGACACTGTATTCGACCGTTTCGATAAACAACAACCTCAATGTGCGTTCGGTATTGCTGGCGTATGTTGTCGTATTTGTTTCATGGGTCCATGTAAAATTACGCCTAAGAGCCCTCGTGGCGTCTGCGGTGCCGATGCTGACCTTATCGTAGCTCGTAACATGACACGTGCTGCTGCTGGTGGTTTGACTCAACATGGTGCGCATGCTCGTGAAATTTTGATTTCTTTGAAAGCTGCCGCTAATGATCAATTGGATATTCCAATTTTGGGCGAAGAAAAATCCGTACTGTATGTAAGGCTTTCAACATTCCTGAAGAAGGTCGTTCTTTGAAAGAAGTAGCTAATGATTTAGCAGACGTTCTATTAGAAGACTTGAGCCGTGCATTGCCTGGCGAATATAAAACAATTACAGCAATGGCTCCTGCTGAACGTCGCGAAGTTTGGAAAAACTTGGATATTTTGCCTATTTCCGCGTACAATGAAGCCTTTGATGCATACCATCGTACATGTGTAGGTACCGATGGCGACTGGGAAAGCAATATGAAACAATTCTTGCGTTGTGGTCTTGCTTTCACATTCACTGGCGTAGTAGCAGCAGATATCGCTACAGATGCATTGTTCGGACAAGGCGGTCGCCGTACATCCAAAGTTAACATCGGTGCCTTGAAAAAAGGTTATGTAAATATCGCTGTTCATGGTCACTTGCCAACATTAGTATCCCAAATTTGTACAATTGGTGCCTCTGAAGAGTACTTAGAAAAAGCAAAAGCTATCGGTGCTAAAGGTATCCAATTCTACGGTATCTGCTGCTCTGGTTTGTCCAGCATGTACCGCTACGAAACGTTATTCCATTGTGTAATGCTATCGGTGCCGAACTTGTACTTGGTACAGGTGCTCTTGACTGCTGGGTAGCTGACGTTCAAGACGTTTACCCTGCTATTATGGACGTAGCACGTTGCTTCAACACAAAAGTTATCACTACATCTGATGCAGCTCGTTTACCTGGTGCAGAACACATCGGTTACGATCACCATCATACTAACTTGTCTGAAACAAAAGCATTGGCTCGCAAAATCTTGGATCGCGCTCTTGAAGCTCATGAATTGCGTAAAGGTATGCCTGTATTCATTCCGCCATACGAAATCACTGCTGAAGTTGGTTTCTCTCCAGAATCCACTGTTAAACATTACGGTTCCTTCAAACCGTTGGCAGAGGCTTTAAAATCTGGTAAAGTTCGTGGTATCGTAAACGTAGTAGGTTGTTCTAACCCTCGCGTTATCTACGAAAAGGCAACTGTAGATATCGTTGATACACTTATCAAAAATGGCTGTATCATCTTAACAAATGGTTGTGCGTCCTTCCCATTGATGAAGCTTGGTTACTGTAATACAGATGCTATTAAGAAATGTAGCCCTGCATTGCAAGAGTTCTTGGGCGATGATCAACCGCCAGTATGGCATGTTGGCGAATGTGTAGATAATGCACGTTCCTCTGGTATTTTCGCTGGTATTGCAGGTGAATTAGGTCTTAACTTACCACAAATGCCATTTGCTATGTCTAGCCCTGAATGGTCCAACGAAAAAGGTATCGATGCATCCCTTGGCTTCCGCTTGATGGGCATCAACTCTTACCACTGCGTTGAGCCACCTACACAAGGCTCTGATGCTGTTACAAAATGGTTGAAAGAAGACACTAAAGACATCCTAGGCTCTGTTATGTATGTAAATACAGATCCAGCTAAAGTTGCTGAAAAAATCTTGGCAGATATCGATGAAAAACGTGCTGCTTTAGGTTGGGCAGAAGTAAAATAATATAATATAAACAAAAGACCCTCTCCATAATCCTCCACCGCCCAGATCTGTTCCTTCGGAACAGGGGCAAAGTCGGATTCTGAAGAGGGTCTTTTTTTATATAGGGAGAAAACACAGAGCAAAGTCGGACGTACTGAGAGGGTTATTTCATTAGAGGTAAACTCTAAATTAGTAAATCTAAATGATGAGTTTTATTTTCTACGTTTTAGCCTAATTAACTAATAATTGGGTTATAGGACAAAACGTGTTGGTACTTTAATCCCAATCATTGAAAGATAATTTGTCATAGTTATGCAAATCACCCCAAGAAACAGCATCTCCCCAAGTTGGAATTATGCCTTGAAATTGGGCTCTTTCATTCATAGATCATATATTTTTAGAAATACTTGCATCAGTTGGCATTACCTCAAGTATTTCTTTTGCAGAAAGCGGTCTTGGTGAGTGTAAATAACACCACCAGAAGACCGCTTTTATGCGTTTTTCTACAGACATTCCTCGATGGTAGCGCAATAAACGTCTGAGTTGTGCGTTTACGCCACCTTCAATAGGGTTATTAGTCCTCGGACATTCTTTATCCAACACCAATGTTTTATCTAAATATCTAAACATTGTCTCTGTATTAATTAATACCACCAGAGAGTTATAGGCTTTTAATAAGCGTTCATGTGTAGCTCTTAAATTATCATTACTATCACGTGTCATTTCACTCAGAAACTCTTTTAAAAAGTCACTCTCCAATTAAATAATCGTTGAATCCATATTTGTGCATCTGCCTGTGTTTTTTTACGCTATATAAATCGCTTGCTAAATCTTTTAACATAATGCCTGCTAATGTCTTAGGCCGCCTAGTAGTGTAACGATGTACTTGCCATACGGCATGAACAATACAACGTTGAAGTTTGGCCGTACGCCAAACTTTTTAATGCTTTTCTAAGACCAGGTCCACCATCAGAAACGACCACAATGGGGGTCGCTATTCGCTGCATAAGAGCTTGCCATGAGCGAGACTGTTCTGATCTACATAAATACCATCCTAATACATGTTCACCATCATAACAGATTAAAATACAAGCTTTTTTAGCTAAGTAAATACCATCAACGAATACCACATCTCTCGGGGTCTCAATTTTGGGAGGCATAGGCCATATTTGCCAAAAATCAGCTATCTGTCTACGAAATGTACGGCCTTGCCCAGGCATGTCCTGTTGTGTTTCTTTACTAAATAACCAATTTAGAAATCGATGAAAACATTTAGTGGTATTATCAATAGTTTGTGTAAAAGTGATGTTACACTGCTTACAATACCATCGTTGTGATCCAGCTTTAGTTTTCCCATATTTTTGACAAGGAAATCCACAATTTATACATCTTACCAGCATGATTATTCCCTCCACTTAGAACACAGTTTTTCTAGGAAGATATAACCTTATTGAGACCAGTAAAATCAAGGGTTGTGGGACTTTTTACCAACACATTTTGTCCACCCTCTAAGTTTATCAAAAGAACTTAAAATGGCGATGGAGCCAGTAATTTACTAGCTCCATCGCCTATAAAACCAACACGTTTTGTCCTATAACCCTAATAATTATTTATGAAAGAATAAAAAGCGTCAGGTAGACCTGACGCTTCATTTTTAATCAAAAGCTTATTAACTTAATCTATTACATCATTTATAACTCTGCTATACTAATAACAGGAGTCATTGACGTGAGTTAGGTTCATCACCGAAAGGTGGTGATACTATGAGTAAATTCGAGAAGGTTTATTTAACTCTTTTTGTAATTTCCGTAGTTGTATCTATCTTAAGTTTATTCAAATAAACTTAAGAAACGCCTAACGTAATAGGTACTGGTAATACTTACACGTTAGGCGCATCTCATTTTACTGATTTTTAGATGAGCCTAACGATTGCACACGTCAATGGCTCTCTTGATATTTATAGTATACCTCAATAACAACATAAAAACAACATAAGGAGTATAGCACTATAGTGTATACAAGCTATCATATACATATCCTTTTTAAATTAGAACAGGCCTGTACTAATTTCTAGAAGAGGTATATGGATGAGGTCAAGGCCCCTAGGCCGCAGGCCGTTGTATCTGTTTCGAACGCATAAATTCATGGACAACCGTAATTGCTGTGGCAGAAAAATATAATTTACTATGTGATGCTCTAATACAGATCTAAATTCCAATAAAAGAACACCCACAATTATCCGACTTTACTAGGCCAAGGCCCTAGGCTGCAGACCGTTGTGTTTGTTTCGAACGCATAAATTCATGGACAACCGTAATTGCTGTGGCAGAAAATATAATTTACTATGTGATGCTCTAATACAGATCTAAATTTCAATAAAAGAACACCCACAATTATCCGACTTTACTAGGTCAAGGCCCTAGGCCGCAGACCGTTGTGTTTGTTTAGAATGCATAAATGAAGGCGTAAAATTGAAGATTGTAGAACTTTAGTGGTGGTAATAGAAATATAATTTACCTGTTTTATTTATCTACTTGAACTCTAGATTCTAATAAAAGAACAGTCCCAATCATCCGACTTTACTAGGTCAAGGCCTTAGGCCGCAGACCGTTAAAGTAGCTGGAGGATGATTGGGACTGTCTTTTATTACTGGGGTTAGAATGTAAATTATATTTCTAAGTACCTAGAATGTAACGGATAATCTTCAATTTTACGCCATGAATTTATACGTTCATGTTTGCCCCTTTTCTCACATAGAACCAGAAGCAAACTGCAACTGTTACGATGTTGAATGCTAGTAGTACTGCGAATGCAGGGTGAATGTTGCCGAATGTGGAGTATACGAAACCGAAGATTTTAGGTGTAATGAATGCACCGTATGCAGCTACAGCAGCTACGAAACCTGTGATTAGAGAGGATAACAACGGATTGCCAAATACGTGAGGAATCATACGGAATGTAGCACCTGTTGCAAAGCCGCAGCATACGAATGTCAATACGGACATAGCAAAGAAGAATGGGAAGTTGTGCATATCTACACCAACTGCGATCGATGCAGTGGTAGCACATAAGCCGATGAGGCTAACAAAAGGTAACTTTTGTACCGCTGTTGATTTTGTCGGATAACCAACCGCCTACAGGACGAAGGGCACCTGCAACAAGGGGACCAACGAATGCGATGGATGCGAATGGAATTTCAGGGAATTCTTTACCTACCAAGAGACCAAGTGCTGCTGCGTAACCGGAGAAAGCACCGAAGGAACATGTGTAAAAGTAATGTAAGAGCCCAAGTGTGTTTGTTGCCGAAGATTTGTACAAGGTTTTTAGGATTTGGTTTTTCCGATGGTAAGTTATCCATGAAACGCGTCATAAGTGCAAGGATAATTACGAGTGGCACAATCCACATGAAAGCCGCATTGGCAAGGTATACTGCGTTGCCTTTGATAATAGCTGGTGTTACGCCAAAGACATTACCAATTGCAGCGGAACCCATAGCAAATGGAGCTAAGAAATAGATTACGGAAATACCAAGGTTACCAACACCACCATTGATGCCAAGGGCTGTACCTTTTTCGGATTTAGGGAAGAAGTTGCCAATGTACGCCATGGAGGATGAGAAGTTAGCACCCGCTAAACCGATGAGGGCTGTTAAAATCATAAATGTCGTATAAGAAGTTGTTGTATCTTGTACTGCAAAGCCGAGCCATACAACAGGAACTAATAAAATGAGTGTGGATATAAAGGTCCAGTTCTTACCGCCCATAAGTGCAGGCATATATGTGTAGACGAAGCGCAATGTAGCACCTACAAGGCCTGGTAAGGCTGCGAGTGTAAATAATTGTTCAGTTGTAAAGTGGAAACCTGCGCCATTTAATTGTGCTGCGATGGTAGCCCATAGATACCATACGCAAAAGGCTAAGGTTAAGGCAATAGTGGATATTACCAAGTTTTGTTTGGCGATTTTTTTACCAAACTTTTCCCAAAATTCGGGATTTTCTGGTTGCCAGTTCGCAACAATCTCTTTGCGACTTGCACCTACTTGAGGCATTTTCAGTTCTGACATGAGAGCTCTCCTTTAACTAAAACACATGTGATAAAGGGTAGATCTTTTCACACGAATATGTGGCACATCTCGTTTAAAAGCCTTGTAAAATGTGGTACTATAATAATAGAGAGTGTGCCTAAAATCACACCATTATTATATAGGACAGAATATAATGTGAATGTGACGAAAAACACACTTATATGAGAATTAATCGGTTATAATAGGGATAATATACGTAAAGTATATAGTATATGTGCCTTTTGTGCATGGCTGATTGTGAAAGCTACTTTCACAATCAATATGGACAAATGACACTGAAAAGATGCACGGTGATAGTATGGAACAGGAGTTAATTAACCAGTTACTTGCATTGCCAGGAGAAACAATTCACCTTGAAAAAAAGGCGAGTTTTTTTGTTTCACGAAGGTGATATAGCGATCATTTTTTTATTGTCCGCGAAGGGCGACTTAGTATTAAGAAATTTGAGGCAAGTGGTCATATTTTTTTGCTCATCGGTTGGTGGGGCCAAATAATGTGCTTGGTGAAATTCCTTTGTACGAGACGAACACCCGGACTTACGTGTTCAATGCGATTGCACGTGAAAAAAATGCTCGGTATATTCCATCCGTTATGATGTGTTTAGAACCAGCCATTGCAAAGGACCATTCACTGGCCATTGCAATGATGAAAAATCTATACACTTCATATGCGGCGACAACAAAGCCAAATACAGAGATTTGTTGTTGTATGGCAAAAAAAGGTGCATTCTATTCGACACTATTGCGTTTAGCTAATAGCTATGGTATTCAACGTGATGACGGTATCTATATAGACATCGCGTTAACAAATCAAGAGTTAGCTGAATTTGCTGCCACATCTCGGGAAAGTTTAAACCGCATGCTCAGTGAGTTACGAAAATTAGGCTATGTAGCCTATGATAAACACCATCTGGTAATCTGTGACTTAGATGCATTAATCGGATTACTCGATTTAGATAGCGACACGATCGACCCTAATATCAGTAATATCGAATAATTGTGGATATTCGCCCTTGTTGTTGGCATTGCTAACGCAAGGGCTTTTTTGTAGTTTTAAGGAGGACACGAGATGAGTTTATTGTCTCAGAAATTCAAGTTTCTTCGCAAGAAGGACGTATCTCCAAGCGGCCACCAAATCACAGAAGAAGGCGGTCGCGAATGGGAAAAATTTTTTTATCGTGACCGTTGGTCCTACGATAAAGTAGTCCGCACAACACATGGCGTAAACTGTACTGGTTCTTGTAGCTGGAACATTTACGTTAAAAATGGCGTCGTAGCCTGGGAAAAACCAAGCTACAGATTATCCGGAAACACCGGATGATATGCCGGATTACGAACCACGTGGGTGCCCTCGTGGTGCGACATTCTCTTGGTATTTATATAGCCCATTGCGCGTAAAAATATCCATATGTACGCGGCGAATTGGCTGAGCTTTGGAGAGAAGCTAAGAAAAACAGCTAAAAAAATCCTATCGAAGCATGGAAATCTATCGTAGAAGACCCTGAAAAAGGCGAAAAAAATATAAATCTGCCCGTGGTATGGGTGGCTTTGTGCGCTCCACATGGGACGAAGCGACAGAAATCACTGCAGCATCTTTTACTATATACAGCAAAAAAACATACGGCCCTGACCGCAACGCAGGCTTCTCTGTAATTCCAGCGATGTCCATGTTGTCCTATGCAGCAGGTGCTCGTTTCCTTAACTTAATGGGTGGTTCACCATTGTCCTTCTATGACTGGTATGCCGATTTACCACCATCCAGTCCACAAGTTTGGGGTGAACAAACGGATACACCTGAATCTGGTGACTGGTACAATGCTGGCTACATCATGACTTGGGGTTCCAACGTACCGTTGACTCGTACGCCTGATGCTCACTTCTTGACAGAGGTCCGTTACAAAGGTACTAAGGTTGTATCTGTATCTCCTGACTATGCGGAATCTACAACTTCTTCTGATGCTTGGCTTAATGTGAAAGCCGGTACTGATGCGGCTCTTGCTATGGCAATGGGTCATGTTATCTTAAAAGAATACTACATCGATAAGGAAACTCCATACTTCAAAGAGTATGCTAAAGAGTTTACCGATATGCCATTCCTTGTACGCGTTGAAGACATCAACGGTGCAGTACAACCAGGTCGTTTCTTAAACGCTAAGGATTTAGGTAGCAAAGAAGACGGTGCTGATTTCCAAACTGTATTAATTGATGAAACAACAAACGAAATCGTTGTTCCAAATGGTACAATGGGCGACCGTCACACAAATCCACAAAAATGGAACTTACGCCTTGAAAACCGCAATACAGGGGCTAAAATTGATCCTCGCTTATCCGTGTTTGACCAACGCCAAGATGTGACTGTTGTTAAGTTGCCATACTTTGGTGATGAAGAGCACGAAGGCGTTATTGAACGTGCTATTCCAACTATTACAGTACAAACTGTAGACGGTCCTGTAAAAGTAACTACTGTATATGACCTTATTCTTGCTAACTATGGTATCGATCGTGGTATCGGTGGTGAAGTGGCAACATCTTATACTGATGACACTCCTTACACACCTACATGGCAAGAAAAAATTACTGGCGTAAAAGCAGATATCGCTATTGCTACAGCTCGAGAATTTGCAGATAATGCAGAAAAAACTAAAGGTCGTTCCATGATTATCATGGGTGGTGGTATCAACCACTGGTACCATGCGGATATCATTTACCGTACAATCTTGAACCTCATCATGTTCTGTGGTACAGAAGGTGTTAACGGTGGTGGCTGGGCTCACTACGTAGGTCAAGAAAAACTTCGTCCTGTTGAAGGTTGGGGCGGTATCATGACAGCTAACGACTGGAGTAAAGCGCCTCGTTTGCAAAATGGTACATCTTGGTTCTACTTTGCGACAGAACAATACCGTTCTGATTGCATCGATTTGGCAGACCGCGTATCTAAATTAGCTAAGCCTCGTTACCGTCACCCTGGTGATTACAACGTATTGGCTGCACGTTTAGGCTGGTTGCCATCGTACCCTACTTTCAATAAAGGCAGTCAAGAATTGATTAACGACGCTCGTGCAGCGGGTGCTGGTACAGAAGCAGAAATCAACCAATATGTGGCGCAAGCGTTGAAAAACAAAGAATTACAATTCTGCGTAGAAGATCCAGCGGCTAAAGAAAACCATCCACGCAACTTGTTTGTATGGCGTGCGAACCTTATCGGTTCTTCCTCTAAAGGCCACGAATATTTCTTGAAACATTTACTTGGTACAAAACATGGTGTTCTCGAAGATGATGACGCACCAGTAAAACCAGAAGAAATCAAATGGCGCGAAGCAGATGAAGCTGGTAAGCTTGACCTCTTAATCGACATTGACTTCCGTATGGCGTCTACAGGCTTGTATTCTGATATCGTGTTCCCAGCGGCTACATGGTATGAAAAAGAAGACTTGTCTTCTACAGATATGCATCCATATGTACACGTATTCCAAGCGGCTGTTGATTGCGCATGGGAAACTAAATCTGACTGGGATACATTCCGTACCCTTGCTGAAACAGTATCTCGCGTAGCGAAAGAGTCTGGCTTCACAGAATACGAAGATATCGTAGCATTACCTCTTGGTCATGATAGCCCAGGTGAAGTGGCTCAACCAGAAGGTAAGGTTCTCGACTGGAGCAAAGGCGAATGTGAACCAATTCCTGGTAAAACAATGCCGAACCTCGTTCATGTAAAACGCGACTACAGTAAAATCTTTGAAAAATACATTGCATTGGGACCTAATATTGAAAACAAAATGGGTGCTCATGGCATGGCTTGGGATGTATCTGATGAATATCAAACATTGTACGCACAAAATGGTACAATCGATAATCCAGAATTCATTTCTCATGGCCGTCCAAGCATTTACGAATGTAAGGAAGCTTGTAATGCCGTATTGACATTGTCCTCTTGTACAAACGGTAAATTGGCTGTTCGCTCTTGGAAGGCAATGGAAGAAAAAACAGGCCTTTCTGGTCTTGAAAAGAACGCAAAAGGTCGTGAACAAGAAAAAATTACCTTCGATGACATGGTTCGTCAACCACGCTTCATCATTAGCTCTGTAACAAGTACTGGTAAGAACGATAAAAACCGTCGTTATTCTCCATTTACTACATCTACAGAAGACAAGGTACCATTCCGTACCGTAACAGGTCGTCAATCCTTCTATTGCGACCATGAAATGATGCGCGATTACGGTGAAGCTATGGCGTTGTACAACCTGTATTGTCCTATAAACCAGTACAAGGTGACTACAAACAAGAAGGCATTCCAGAAATCACATTGAAATACTTAACACCACATCATAAGTGGTCTACACATAGTATGTATTTCGATAGTCAACAAATGTTGACATTGTTCCGTGGTGGTCAAACAATTTGGCTCAACGAAGACGATGCAGCAGAAATTGACGTTAAAGATAATGATTGGGTAGAAGCTTTCAATAAAAACGGTATCGTTGCAGCTCGTGCTGTAGTTTCCCCACGTATTCCTCGCGGTATTTCCTATATGCACCATTCCCAAGATCGTCATATCAACGTTCCTGGCGCGAAAGTTAAGAAACAACGCGGTGGTACGCATAATGCACCAACTCATATTCACATGAAACCGACACATACGATCGGCGGTTATGGCCAATTGAGCTATGGCTTTAACTACTATGGCCCAACTGGTAACCAACGTGATATGACAATTGTGGCTCGTAAAATGAAGGAGGTAGATTGGCTTGAAGATTAAGGCTCAAGTATCTATGGTCCTAAATTTGGATAAGTGTTTGGGTTGTCACACATGCTCTATCACTTGTAAAAATACATGGACGAACCGCGAAGGCGCGGAATATATGTACTTCAATAACGTGGAAACTCGCCCAGGCGTAGGTTACCCACGTCATTGGGAAGACCAAGAAAAATGGAAAGGCGGCTGGACATTAGATAACTCTGGCAAATTAGCTCTTTCTACAGGTTCTAAAACAAATCGTTTGATGAAATTATTCTTCCATCCTGAACAACCAGAGTTGAAGGATTACTTCGAACCTTGGACTTACGACTATGAAACATTGATTCATGGTGGTCGTAAAAACAACCAACCAGTTGCTCGACCTCGTTCCCTTGTGACTAAACAAAAAATGGAAGTTACTTGGGGCCCTAACTGGGATGACGATTTGGCTGGTGGTCAACATGCTCGCTCTGATGTGAACTTAACTAAGATGGGCCAAGATATCGTATTTGATTACGAAGAAGTGTTCATGCGCTACTTGCCACGTCTTTGTAACCACTGCTTGAACCCTGCATGTGTAGCTGCATGTCCATCCGGCGCGATTTATAAACGCGACGAAGATGGTGTGGTTCTCGTATCTCAAGATGTATGCCGCGGTTGGAGACATTGCGTTCCATCTTGTCCATACAAAAAAATCTTCTATAACTGGGAAACTAATAAAGCTGAAAAATGCGTATTCTGTTACCCACGCTTAGAAAATGGCTTGCCTCAAATCTGTGCTGAAACTTGTGTAGGTCGTATGCGCTATGTTGGCGTTGTATTCTACGATATGGACAAAGTAGAAGCTATGGCAGCTACAAAAAATGAACAAGATATTTACGAAAAATACATTAGATTTGATTTTTGGATCCCTCACGATCCAGAGGTTATCAAAAGCGGCTCGTGCTGAAGGCATCTCTGAAGCATGGATTAAAAGCAGCTCAAAAAAATCTCCTGTATACAAACTTGTAAAAGAGTGGGGCGTGGCATTGCCATTGCATCCTGAGTATCGCACATTGCCAATGGTTTGGTATGTACCACCACTCAGCCCAATCTTGCAACGTGTAACATCTGATGTATACTTGCCAGATGCACATGAAATGCGCGTACCTGTACAATACCTTGCTAACTTGTTTACAGCAGGTAATACAGAAATTTTAGCTCGTACATTGCAACGTGTTCTCGACATGCGTGAATACATGCGTCGTCGTGAAACAGGTGACGGTCCTATCGATCACAATGTGGAGTTAACAGAGGATCAAATGTACGGTATGTACAAATTGTTGGCATTGTCCAAATACAATGATCGCTTTGTTATTCCATCTGATGTAAAAAGTATCTCGCGAAGGTCGCCTAGAAATGCAACAAAAATCGCGGTTTTGCTTGCCCTACAGGGGATGTCAATAATGAAGGATGCTCAGAAAAATCGCTCTTATTGCGTCATTTCTTCTACGCTATCCTGATGAACAATGGTATAACGAATTACCTGAATGGAGAGAGGACGCCCAATCCGTTGGGCATCCTCAACTTCGCCAAGGTTTATTAGAATTCTTCGACTATGTAGAGGACTCCGATAAAAAAGAATTCGAAGACCAATATGTTCGTACCTTTTGATTTTTAGTCAAAAATACAACGATGTATTTGTCGACTTATGAATTGCAAGGTACTGGGGAACAAGCAGAAGAACTCGTTAAATTTAAAGCGTTCTTCCTAGAAAACGACTATGATTTGCCAAAAGAAATGCCAGACTATATTCCAGCACTTCTTGAATTATGTGCCGTTATCGATGATGAAAAAAAGCAAAAAGAAATTTACGACTATTGTAAAGCCAAAAATTGGAATACATTAGAGAACGCTTCATTGAGGCTAAATTGCCTTATGCATTCTTGTTTGATATTATCTTGTCTGTTGCAAATGGATTGGAGGACGGTGCACGATGAATCTATTCCTTTGGGGCGCTTTGCCTTACATCGCTTTCACCTTCTTAATCGTAGGTACTTTGGTTCGTTTCTTCTACTTTGAAAGAAACTGGACTACAAAATCGAGTGAATTTTTAGAGAAAAAACAATTGCGCATTGCCAATCCATTGTTCCACTTTGGCTTGCTATGCGTTATCGGTGGTCACGTAGTAGGTGTGTTAATCCCTAAAACTTGGACTGCTGCAATCGGTATTAATGACCATATGTACCATCAAGGTGCGTTATACATGGGTGCTGTAGCGGGTATTATCTTCATCGTAGGCTTCTTGCTTTTGATGAAACGTCGCTTTACTGTGCCTGCTATGAAAGTTAATACATCTGGCCTTGATAAATGGTTATACTTGTTCTTAACATTAGCTATTTTTAGCGGTATGGCTGGTACATTGCTTAATGCATCTGGTTTCTTTGATTACCGCGTATCCATCGGCCCTTGGTTCCGTAGCCTAATCTCCTTTATGCCGGATCCATCCTTGATGGAAGGCGTACCATTCATGTTTAAATTCCACATGTTAGCGTGGATGGTGGTAGCTATTATCTTCCCATTTAGCCGTTTGGTACACTGCTTGAGTGTTCCACTCAACTACTTAGCACGTCCGTTCATCGTATATCGCAAACGTGATCGTGTATAATTGAATAGTTGAAACTTTATATCGGTTGCATACGGTATACTAGTTTCTCTAATAGCCCTCATGGTTGTGAAAGCTGTCGCTTTTACGGCTGTGAGGGCTTTTGGTGTTTATCTGCTCTTGGATAGTATTTAAAGTCTATATTGTAATATGGGCATATTACTACTATATGAGTAACATTCATATTTTTATGTGAGATTGGTATACATTTTCACTTTACTATGAGAATGAAAATTGGTATTATCTTATGTGGAATTATTTAACATCATATATATTTAACTGTGAGGAGTCTCGATAATGGCAGAAGTAGTGAAGAAACAATTTAAGAGTAAGTATCATATTCTTATTTGGATCGCTGTGTTAGCACTTATTTTAATGGGAATGGTAGAATATGGGTATGTAACTAGTGGCAGATCATTTGGTAACTGGAAGGTTCATTTAGGTTTAATTCCCTATGCTGCATGGCTCGTATTAACCTACATTGCAACGAAGCCAAAATGGTTTATCAAACGATATAATCCTAAAGAAATGTTTGAAGTGCATCGTATAGTAGGTATTGTCAGCGTTGTCTTAGTCTGTGCTCACTGGTATGTATACTTCTTAAAGGCCCTAAAATCTTTCTTAGGTTTTTGGGGGGGTTATATCTCCCTTGGAGCCATGTTTATTGCTCTTATCTTTGGTGTACTATACTTAACACCTTGGATTGGAAATATGGCAAAATCCGTATCTCGTAAGAAAGCGATTTGGATTCATCGTTTAAATCTTATTGCCATCATTGCAGCAAACATTCATGTTCATGGTTTTGGTCGTTTGTCCAAAATGGTACCATTCTTACCTGTATTTGATGTATTAACATATGCATTGGTAATCTACTACATCTACTGGATGATTAAACAAAAACAATACTAAGAATGTAGTATATATTTTTTATAAATAGAAGCTCTCGTCTATTACTAAGAGATGAGAGCTTTTTTCGTACCTATCTTTACTTATTAGTGCATAAGAGATGGTCTTTTTTTCTTGTTTACGATACAATATATAGGTAAGTTATCTTAATATATTTAGGTAAATATATTCTAAATAATGTATATTATTTAATTGCTTGAAGGTTGTATGGATATTTCATGGAAGCGCATCATCTATTTGATTTGCGCTATACAAGTCGGTGCGGGCATTACTATTATCGGCGTATTATCATTTATACCTTTATATTTGGTAGACCTAGGGCTGACCAATCAAGGTGAGGCTGCTATGTGGGCCGGTCTTGTATCTGGTGTAACACCTTGTATGGTAGCTTTGAGTGCTCCTTTTTGGTCCAGGAAAGCCAATGAACTAGGTCCTCGGCGGGTGATGATGTTCATCCTTGCCACTCTGATGCTAGCTGTAGGGGCTGCCGGGTTTTGCACAAACGCCGAGTCAGCTATTAGTGTTGCGTACCTTACAAGGCTTAGTGGGTGGTTTTGTACCCATTGGACTTGGTATCATTGTATTAATCACACCAGAGGAACGCGTACCATGGGCAATGGGATTGTACCAAGCGTCGATGGTGATGGGGTCTTGTTTTTTTGGCCCTCTTATGGGTGGCCTTGCTGCCGACTTTATTAGGCTATCGGGCTCCGTTCTTTATGTTTTCCATCTTATCAGGCTTGTGCTTGTTAGGTGTGTACCTACTCATGCCTAATCTACAGCATACGCATAAGGTAGATAGTAATGAGTCCCAATGGGCATTAATTAAATCATTTCTTGCTATCCCACGTGTACGATTGCTCGTGGTTATGCAATTTTTATGTAATTTTGGTATTACCGGTATAGGCCCTATATTGCCACTCTACATTAAACACTATATGCAAGTAAATGATGATTTTGTGGCTACCATTGTAGGTGTTATTATCTTTGGGGCCGGTCTGTTTAGTGCACTAGCATCGATTTCAATCGGTCGCATTACTAAATGGATGTCTATGCCGAATATATTATTGACGGCCACCTGTGGTGTAGGCGGATTTTTTATTCTCCAATATCTTATGCCAAATGTGTGGAGCTTAGGTATATTTAGAACCATTGCAGGATTCTTTATGGGCTTTATTACGCCTATAGCGAATACCTTGATTTCAAAGGCTGTTCCTAAAGAGCGGCGAAGTATTGTCTTTGGTGCTGTATCTAGTGTAGCCATGATGGGCAATGTGTTGGGCCCTATGATTAGTGGTATGATCGCTAATTGGTTTGGTTACGGCATGGTATTTTGGAGTACTGCTAGTATCTTTTTTATAGCCGCTATATTTGTGTGGCGTAGCCTGTTGCGTGAGAGTATCTAGATGTCTGGATAGTGACAGGTTTATTGTTTGAGATTATGTGTATTGAGAGAGTTCATCATGTTATTAAAACAATTGGAGTATTTTATTTCTGTTGTAGAGCATAACAGCTTTACACAGGCCGCCTATGAGCACTATGTGTCTCAGTCGGCTATTTCACAACAAATTAAATCCTTGGAGGCTAGCCTTGGCGTTCCATTGATGATACGTGAAAAGCGTAGCTTTCATCTAACACCGGCTGGTGAATATTTATATCGGAATGGTAAACAGCTGATGACGCGCGTTAAAAAAATTTACAAGATGAGACGGTGCGTGTCGGTAAAAATGAGCGTAAGTATTTGCGTATTGGTTATTTAAATCGCTATAGTGGCATTGCATTGCAGCAGGCATTAATGCGCACTACAAAACGGTATCGTGACCTCGATGTGCGTATGTATAGTGGCAGCCATTCTGAATTGAATCAAATGCTCGATGATAATTTGGTGGATATCATTTTTAATGATTATTGGCAAATTAAGTCGGATAATGATTATGTAGCATATCTTATTAGTAAGGCCACCGTTATAGCAGAGGTGCCCAAGGGGTATACCCCAGAGGGGTCTGTAGAGCTGAAAGAATTATTAGATTTGCCGTTAATTCTTGTATGTCATGATGACCAACGGTTAGATGAAGAGGAAAACTATCGAAAATCGATGGGATTTATGGGATCGTTCCTACAAGTTAAAAATCTTGAAGAAGCCCGTTTTCTCGTTGGTGCTGGACAAGGTATATTATTGGTAGACCGATTCAAGTATCTAGTGGATACCATTCCAGGTATTGAGCGAAAATGTATATTAAATAATGGTAAACCTATAGAAAAGGATTACTATTTCTATGTGAGTCCACAAAATCCTAATACCTATGCAGAGGCATTTAAAGATATTTTCCTACAGGTCCTCGATGAATTTTAAATAACAATATATATGAATAAAACAGGTATCGCCTAAAAACCACACAGCTTTTATGGTGTAGTGATTTCAGGTGATACCTGTTTTGTGTTTATATGGACAGCATCATTAGAATGCCATCATAGACGAGTTTTATGCCATATATGATTAATACGGTACCGCATACGCGATTGATCCATACGAGATGGGATATCTTAATTTTCTTAGCTAGTACATACATGGTTCCAGCAAGGAATCCAAACCAAATCGGTGTCATCGCGAGGAATCCAAAGAAGAAGTGATATATGTTTTCAGCAGGAATATTAGCGCGAAAGGCGCCGAGCATCATGGATGCATCGATGACTGCTTGCGGATTGCCCCATGTAACGAGAAGTGCCATTAACAGGATATTTTTGATGGGGATGTTCGTATCAACCTTTTTAAGTGAAGGTGTAGTTTTAAATGTTTTGTATCCTAGGTAGGCTACGAGCAAGCCGCCTGCAATGAGAATGATCAGGTTGAAGACTGGCCATGCCTCGAGGAGCGCCCCAATGCCGTAAAAGGCCGCCGTACTCAAGGTCATATCGAATAGCCCGATAATAGTGATGGTTAACAGGATGCGTGGCAATGGTTGGACGAGGGCCGTATTGATGATAAATAGATTTTGCATCCCAATCGGTGCAAACGTGGCGAGACCTACTAATAAACCTTGCAGGAAATACATAGATAATCCTCCTTTCTTGATGGATAATACGTTTAGGTAAATTTGGTACGTATAATAAAAGAATAGACCCCTGTGTAGTGTTATAAAGTACTACATAGAAATCTATTCTGTATTAAACGAAGCTTTATTCTATTTTACCATAAACCGATAACATGTTGCATCCCTAGGCTGACGAGGGTGATGCAAATCCAGCATGCAGCGCCTAATGCAAGGGCACTACCACCAGATTTGATAAGCTTAACAAGATTTGTATTAAGCCCAATAGCAACCATGGCCATGGTGATAAAGTATTTAGAAATAGTTTTGAATACGTCTAAGAAGTGAATATCTACATTTGCATAGGACAATACAGTTGTAATAAGAGAACAAATGACAAAGTAAAGAACGAACTTAGGGAAGATAGCTGCAATATTAACAGATTCAGCGTTATCGCTTGCCTTAGCCGCTTGTTTGGCTTTGTACACTTGATAACTAGCAAGACCTAAACAGATAGGGATGATTGCCAATGTACGTGTCAATTTAACGATGGTTGCATATTCAAGAACTTGCGTGCCTGTGCCCTTCATGCTATCCCAAACAGCAGCAGTAGCTGTTACGGATGATGTATCGTTAACGGCTGTGCCCGCAAAGAGGCCAAAGCCCATGTTAGACAACCCAATAGCATCGCCAAGAGGTGGGAATATGAATGCAGCGACTACGTTGAAGAAGAATACAACGGAAATAGCTTGTGCAATATCTTGATCGCTAGCTTTCACAACAGGCGCCGCCGCAGCAATGGCACTACCACCACAGATGGAAGAACCGACACCAATCAAAACGGCTGTGTTAGAATCGATATGCGTGGCTTTGAATATGATGTAAGAAATGATAAGCGATGTGGCAATGGTTGAGATGATAATTGGTAAGGAAACCCAACCTACATGCAATACTTGGGTGATGTTAAGACCAAAGCCGAGAAGGATAACGGCCCATTGTAGGATTTTTTTAGACGTAAATCCAATGCCGGAGCCCGTTTTTTCTTGTTTCCAAGATGTGAATAAAGAACCAATAATAATACCGAGGATAATAGCGAAGATTGGACTGCCGATAAAATGAAAATATTGTCCTAATAGCCAACATGGAATGGCTAGAATTGCACAGAGCAATATGCCTGGCAGTGTTTGCATTGATACCCATCATAAAACCTCCTAACTGTACCTACTTGGTACATACATCGCTGTGGTATCGCGCAGGATGTATAAATAAACTACTACTTAATAGTAACATAATCGGGGGAATTAATCGAGGGGGATTCCTCATTAAGTATCTTGTATACATAGCTTATAGTATTGTATCTTATGGTGAAAGTTTTATATAATCTTATACGGGATAATTATACTTAATGAAATATGATTCCTAGTAAAATACGTAGAGAACATCAACATGTCTCATAGAATATGCGAGGTGCATTATGATTGATATTAATGGTATTATTGAAAAAAACAAAGAATATGTAGCTAAACATCCTGAGCTTGCTCAAAAGGGTTTAACTAGTCATCCTACAAAGAAATTAGCCATTGTAACATGTATGGATACGCGTTTAGTGGGGATGCTCGAAGAATCTTTAGGATTTGATCGCGGCGAGGTTATCACCATTAAGACGGCCGGCAACAGCGTAACGCAACCGATTGATAACATCGTTCAAAGCTTGCTTGTATCTACATACGGCATGGGCATCGAAGATGTAATCGTCATCGGTCACGAAAACTGTGGTATGATTGACTTTTCCGCAGAACAATTTATGGAATCTATGAAAGCCAAAGGCATTAATGAAGATGCCATTCGCATGATTGAACCAGGTCTTATCGATTGGATGGACCGTTTCCACATTTCTGAAGAAAATGTACGCTATACAGTTAAATTCTTGCGTCACCATCCATTATTCCCAAGAGGCATGGGATTCTACGGGGGGATGATGGATCCTGATACAGGGGAATTCCGCTATATTGAGGTTTAATCATCTACTCGATGGGGCCCTATTACAATTCTACATTTAGGCTATCAAGAGCCACGCATACTCTCTCGCTCCACCGGCCGGGTCTGACTACGGCCTGCGGCCTTCGCAGGGCCAAAGTCGCGCGAGAGTATGGGTGGCTCTTGTTATAGCTGAAAATTGTCAACCTGTATAGATTGTATATAGTTGACTGTTCTATTTGTAAGTTTTATACTGTAATTAAATTGTCAACTAATTATATATGCATAGTTGTTAATTCTGATTCGATATGGTAAAGAGGTGCTCGTATGAGACAGTTAGGTGTTTCTATTATTGGTACGGATACGGATGTAGGTAAGACGTTTGTCACAGGTTTGCTTGGGGCGTTAGCAGTGGACGATGGTTTTGATGTGGGCATGATTAAGCCTGTGTCGTCTAGTGCAGTTCCATTTTCTCAATGCGGAACAATGGATGAAGATGAAATATGCATGGGTCTTGAAAGTAAGGATGCTACATATTTGATGCAGTCTGTAGGTATTCCTGAGTCGCGTCGTCGCGAGGTGAATCCTATTGCATTGGCAGGGGATTATTCACCGCGTTTGGCGGCAGAGTTGGCCGGTGTGGACATCGATTATCCAGAGATTGTAAATCATGTGAAAAGGGTTGTAAATCAACATGATATTACATTTGTAGAAGGGGCTGGTGGAATTACAACGCCTCTTACTAAGGATATTACGTTTACAAATCTTATGACGGATATTGCATATCCTGCCATATTGATTGCTGATGGGCGTCTAGGTTCTATCAATCGCGTTGTGTTAACGTATGAGTATGCAAAACAGCATCATATTGATGTAAAAAGGAATCATTGTAAATGATACGACTGTGGTGGATCCATTCTTATTAAAGACGAATATTGAGGATATGGAACGGTATACCGGTATTCCGGTGCTCGGTGTACTTCCTCCATATCAAGGACCTAATCAAGCGCATATCAAACTTGGTTGGGGGCGTTCGTTCTTAGATTCGGCTAAGATTTGGCAAACTGTATGGGGCATTTAGTGAAAGCTCTATATACAAGGAATCTGGAATTAAGTAGATAGTATAGATATAAAATCTTAAGTATGAGGTGTTATGATGGCAGAGAAACAACTTTCACAAATTGCACAATGGGACCACGAATTTGTATGGCATCCATTTACGCAAATGCAAGACTGGTTAGCACAAGAACCTGTAGTTATCGAACGCGGTGAAGGCGTGTATTTGATCGATGACAAGGGTAAAAAGTATTATGATGGTGTATCATCCTTGTGGGTTAATATTCATGGACATAATCATCCTGTGCTTAATCAAGCGTTGAAGGACCAAGTTGATAAGATTGCGCATAGCACATTGCTCGGATTGGTGAGCCCTCCATCAGCGCAGTTGTGTAAAGAATTAGTTGAATTGGCACCAGAAGGTTTGGAAAAGGTATTCTTATCCGATGATGGTAGTACGGCTATTGAAGTCGCTATTAAGATGGCGTACCAATACCGTCAATTAGTAGGTCAAACAAAGAAAACGAAATTTATTGCACTCAATGCGGGCTATCATGGTGATACATTAGGTACTGTATCTGTAGGTGGGATTCAGTTGTTCCATCAAGTGTTCCATAATTTGTTGTTCAAACCTTTAACCTTGCCAAGCCCTGGTGTATACCGTGATGTAGCAGATCGAGATAAAGCATTTGAAGATTCCTTAGCAGAATTGGAACGTATCCTCAATGAAGAAGGAGACGAAATTACAGCTCTCGTTATGGAACCATTAGTGCAGGCTGCGGCCGGTATGCTTGTTATGCCTCACGGCTATTTAAACGCGTTCGTGAGTTAACTGCTAAACATGATGTATTCCTCATCGTTGATGAAGTGGCAACAGGCTTTGGTCGTACAGGTAAATTCTTTGCTTGTGAACATGAAGGCGTATCGCCTGATTTTATGACCTTATCCAAAGGGATTACGGGTGGTTATTTGCCGTTGGCCGCTACATTGACTACAAAAACGCGTATTCGATGCATTTCTTGGCACATTTGAAGAAAAGAAAACATTCTATCATGGCCATTCCTACACCGGTAATGCCTTGGCATGTGCTGTTGCATTGGCTTCGTTGAAAGTATTCCGCGATGAAAAGGTTATCGAAGGATTATCTGCGAAGATTGAGGCTTTTACAAAGGCACTCAAACCTATCGAACAGTTAAAACATGTTAAAGAAGTACGTCAACGAGGTCTTATTGTAGGTATTGAACTTGAAAAGGACGTTGCTACTCACGAAGCGTATCGCCCAAATGATGCGGTAGGTGCAAAGGTTGCCGTTCTAGCTCGTGAACAAGGCCTTATTTGCCGTCCAATCGGCGATGTGGTTATCCTTATGCCACCATTGGCATCCACGGTGGAACAATTGGAAGACATGGTTCGCATCGTAGGTGAAAGTATTAAACGTGCCACAGAAGAAGAGGGCGTATTAGAAGATTTGAAGCCAATCATTCTATAATAAAAAAAGCATTTTTACTTGCATAATGTAAAAATATATTCTATACATTCTCAAAAATACGATGATTATTCTGCATATCTATGATACTATATATGTATAGTATCATAGATATTCAAAGGAGGTCATCGTATGGACATTTATGTAATTATGCAAGTCATTATTTTGTTCGGTGCTATCTTCTTGGGCGTACGCCTCGGTGGCATGGGCATCGGCTATGCTGGCGGCCTCGGCGTCGTATTGCTGAGCCTCGGTATGGGGATGTTTCCAGGGCAAATTCCTTGGGATGTTATCCTAATCATTATGTCAGCCATTGCAGCGATTTGTGCATTGCAGTTGGCTGGTGGTTTAGATTATTTAGTACGCATTGCGGAAAATATCTTGCGTAAAAATCCTAAACACATCAACTATTTAGCTCCTACAGTTACGTATTTCTTGACAATCTTAGCTGGTACAGGTCATACGGCATTTTCTATGATTCCTGTAATTGTAGAGGTTGCAAAGAGCGAGAATATCAAGCCGTCCGTACCACTATCGATTGCCGTTGTAGCCAGCCAAATCGGTATTACCGCAAGCCCTGTATCCGCAGCGGTTGTTGCTATGAGCGGATTCCTTGAACCGTTTGGTGTTAGCTATCCAACATTGCTTGGCATTTGTATTTCCACAACATTTATTGCGGTTATGATTACTGCCTTTATCATGTCGACCTTTACGAACAATGATTTGTCTTCTGATCCTGTTTACCAAGAACGTTTGGCAGCAGGCCATGTGGCACCACCTCGCGAAAAGAATACGGATTTCCATCTAAAACCAGGTGCGAAAAAATCTGTTTTGATTTTTTTAATTGGTATCATTTGTATCGTATTCTATGCAACAGCAATTTCTAAGAATATCGGTATTATTAAACCGGTTATCTTCGGCCGAAACGATGCCATCGTCGGATTCATGATGATTATTGCAGCGGCTATCACATTCTTCTGTAAATTAGATACAGCACAACTTGTCAACACAAGTACATTCAAATCTGGTTTATCTGCTTGCGTCTGTGTTCTCGGCGTAGCGTGGTTAGGCGATACCTTTGTAAAAGTCATATCCCTGAAATTAAAGCCATGGCCTCTAGCATGGTAACGGCATATCCATTCTTGTTAGCAGTTGCCTTCTTCTTTGCTAGTACGCTTTTGTATAGCCAAGCAGCGACTACACAAGCACTTGTACCGGCAGTAATCCTTGCGTTAGGTATTACACCGGAAAATACGGGATCTGTATATATCATTATCGCATCCTTTGCAGCCGTATCTGCACTCTTTGTACTACCTACATACCCAACACTTTTTGGGGGCTGTACAAATGGATGATACAGGATCGACTCGAATCGGTCATCTCGTATTTAACCACCCATTCTTCATCCCAGGCGTACTTGCCATTGCTATTTCCGTAGCCCTTGGCTTCGTTGTTGCTCCATTGATGTTGTAATTGGTGAAAGCGTATAAAATCCTATACTATGCATAATACACAGGGCCTAGTCACATACGACTAGGCCCTGTTAACTGTTGTGCAATGGATACATTATTGGAAAAATGCTATACTATACATAAGAGAGGGATATATAGTATGGTAGAGAAAGATGATATAGGAGCCTATTATGTATACGATTTCTATCAAGCTAGATATGAATCGCATCCCGCCGGAAGCATTCGAGGCATTGAGAGAGAAGCATCATATCTGGTATAAAACATATTTTGATGCAGGAAAATTTTTTTAATGTTTGGCACACGGCCAGATGATTCTGGTGAAAGCCTTATTATCGCTCAAGGAACCGCAGAGGACTTAGAAGAGGCTGTACAATTTGACGCATATTATGCGGAGCAATTGGCTACCTATGAGATTCGCGAATATAAGGTAACATTGTTCAATGAAGCGATTAAAAACTATATAGATTGATATTAGATATCCCATATGAAAGGGCCCCTAGTACATTAGACTAGGGGCCCTTTTGGCGTTTTATCTGTTTTTACAGTCCTTGCAGATTCCCGCAATTTCTAGGTGATGCTCTGTTACTGTAAAAATCTACATCTGTAAGTTCCTGTGGCATTTCTACGACAGGGGCAGGTATGTAGAGGTATCATAGTTCCACATTTCGTACATACCGCATAGTGACGGTGCGTATGGGGTGTAATTTCGTAGTACGCCATGTCGCTACCCATGATGGTGGTACGTGTAACGATATCTTTTGTTTCTAATAACTCAAGGGTGCGGTAAATGGTAGACATCCAGGTGGTGCTGCCATCGCCTAATCGTTCAGCAATTTCGATGGCGGTAATCGGTTTTATCCGTTGAGTTTAATACGGACCAAATAGCCTCGCGCTGTTTGGTCTTTTTTTATGCCTTCTGGCCAATGTGTTGTATTCATAATAACGCTTTCTATTATGGGTTAACTATTAACTGTATGTACTCTTGTACACATACTATTTATTTACTAAATTGCATCCTCCGAATAATGGATTTAATATTCTTGATAATGAGTACTACCAATAGGATGAATACCGATGTAAGTGATACAAAGCCACCTGGTGCTACGTTAAGATAATAGGATCCGAATAGGCCGATAATCATGGCCAGTAAACTAAATCCAATGGAGCAGAGTAAGGTTGTTCTAAAACCTTTTTCCAATTGTAATGCAGAGGCTACCGGTAAGGCGATCATGGCACTTAATACGAGAACGCCGACGATTTTGATGGAAATGGATACGGCTGCTGCCATTAAGATAGCAAATACATAGTTAATCAAATCCACTTTTACACCCGCTACTCGTGCTGCCTCTTCATCGTAGGCGATGTAGAGCAGTGAGTTGTAGAGGAAATACAAGGTTAACACAGATAATATGGTGAGTACTGCAATGCTAATCATATCTGTAGTATTTACGGTTAAGATGCTACCGAAGAAGAACACGTTAGCGTTAGCTTTCAGCTTGCCCGAACTGATGAGGGTAATGGCTGTACCGATGCTGAGAGATAAGATGATGGTAAGAATTAAATCAAGATGATGAGAAAAGTATTTTCGCAAGAACTCGATGAGGGCACCGCAGATAGCGGTGAATATGAAAGCCCCTAATATAGGGTTCGTATTGGTCAATAAACCGAGGGTAATTCCGGCGAGGGATGCGTGGCTCATGGTGTCGCCAATCATACTGGACCGGCGTAGTACCATAAATATACCGATGCATGGGCATAATAGAGAAATGCAGACTGCTACGAAGAAGGCATTTTGCATGAAATCATAATTAAACATGGCGCACCTCCTTAGTTGTTGTAACATCAGCCTGAGCCTGAGCCTGAGCCTGAGCCGTCACATCTGTAAAGCAGGAACAGTTTTCATGGTCCACAGAATTGCATCCTGTGTTATGCATGATTTCGCTAGCATATTGTTCAGGGGAGCAGAGATGACCTTGACCATTTGCAATATGATAGATATTTGTCGAATTTGCAAGAGCCATTTCCAAATTATGCTCTACAGAAATAATGGTAATATGGTGTTCCTGATTTAGTGTGCGCAAGAGGGCATAAATACCTTCTTGGCTCTTGCGGTCTATGCCCGTTGATGGTTCATCGAGAATGATGAGATCTGGGTTACCGATAAGGGCCCGTGCGATAGAAACGCGCTGTGCTTGACCGCCGGATAATTTGCTGATGAGGCGGTCTTTAAACTCTGTCATATGTGTGAGCTCAAGAACGCGATTCACTTCATGCTTATCTTTGATGTTCAATAGCTTGCGATAGGAATCTAGAATTTCATGGACTGTAATAGGAAATCCAGCATGGGAGAAATCATTCTTTTGTGATACATAACGAATATTGTTCGTGTTGCATGTGATGGAACCTTTTACAGGCGTTAGAAAACCTAGAATGAGGCGCAAGAGGGTGCTTTTACCAGAACCATTATCGCCTACGATGGAAATATAATCGCCGCTATGCACCTCTACGTTTAAAATCATTTAGCACATAGGGCGGTTGACCTTGGTATGAAAAAAATAAAGATGTTGAATTGATAACATAAAAAAACCACTTTTCTGATTGACAAAAATTATTACTACGTTTATACTATAACTATATTACAAATGCAACTGAGTCGCAACTGCAATTAAAGAATACTATATATACTATAATAGCATGAGCACTCAGGATTTAGAAAAAGGAGGCCTACTATGGTCAAGAAACTGGTATTGTTAGTAGTTGGCGTGCTGATGGCTGCTCTATTTGCAGGCTGTGGTAATGATGCGCCAAAGGAACAAGCAGGTAAGAAAATCCAAGTGGTAACAAGTTTTAATGCTATGTCTGAATTTGCGAAGGCTATCGGTGGCGATAAGGTAGAGGTATCTACGATTATTCCAGATGGTACGGAACCACATGACTTTGAATTAAAACCAGAGAATATGAAACAATTAGCATCAGCGCAAGTATTTGTTTATAACGGACTCGGCATGGAACCTTGGGCGCAACAAGCGATTGATGCGGCTAAAAACGACAAACTTGTATCTGTGAAAGCATCTGACGGTGTAGAGGCTATTAAGAACACGGATCCTGACGAAATTAAAGAACATGGCGCTGAAGACCCTCATACATGGTTGTCTTTGAAAAATGCTAAGATCGAAGTTAAAAATATTAAGGATGCATTGGTAAAGGTAGATCCTACTAATAAGGATTATTACGAAAAGAACTACAATGATTATGTAGCAAAATTAGATGCGATGATTCAAAAATATGAAGGTCAATTTGCAAAAGCTCCACACAAAAACTTTGTAACAGGTCATGCTGCTTTTTGCATATCTATGCCGTGACTTTGGATTAGAACAAAAATAGCGTAGAAGATGTGTTTGCAGAAGGTGAACCAAATGCGGCACAATTGGCTAAACTCATCGAATATTGTAAAGAAAACAAGATTACTACTATCTTTGCAGAAGAAATGGCTAGCCCTGAAGTATCCAAAACATTAGCTCAAGAAGTAGGCGCTAAGGTAGAAACTATTTATACCATCGAAAGCAAGGAAGACGATAAAACATATCTTGAACGAATGGATGATAATTTGACTAAAATCTTAGGAAGTTTGCAATAACTTTTTATGAGTAAAGTTAAACTATTTATAACATAAAAATATAATAAAATTAAAAGCAAGGTATACTCTATACCTTGCTTTTATGTTATAATGAATGAGCGTTTCATGAAAACACACTGTTTGTGTGCATTGACGCATATTTTGTATTGTGTTGTATTAATAAGTATTAAGAGGACATATGATTGAATTCTTTGATCGATTAGTAGGGCCTATCGATACGGATGGCGTGCGCATATATCGTCAACGTACCAGCATAACTCAATTAGTCGTGATGATGGTGCTAGCCGTTATATGTTACCAATTCACCGCTATAGGTGATTCGGTATATGCGGAGGCTATGAAACACTTCATCATGAATCCCACAACATTTATGAAAATTGAACAACTTCCTATGGTTAATATCATTGAAATCAATGGATTGTTACAAAAGTTGAGTACGACGACACCTCTTTGGGATGTGAGCAGATGGCTATTGCTGATTGTGAAAGCTTTAGTTATGGCTATACTTATCAGTGGCTATGCATTATGGCGTGCCCGTCATTGCTATACGATGACTATTTTAACCGGTGTATTCCACTGTATTGCATATGCGCAAGTGGTAATCGGTATCTACATGTTGAGCATTGGTGTACTCTTTGCTTTCGCTAAAGCTCCTGTCGTTCTCGTGTTGTTATTGGGCGTATTTCTTACGATTATTTGCCTTCTTCTTACCATGTCTTTAATCACCGTGGTAGGACGTATTGTGGGGGCCTCCGTTTCGGGCAATGCCTTTGAAGGACTTCTTGTTATATGCGGTGCGTACATCATTTGGGTAGGCATAAAATTTTTAGGCATACTACTATTTTAAAAAGACACATTCCGTTTTTGGAATGTGTCTTTTCATCGTTATATAGTAACTACGCATGATTTGCCCGATAACTCTTATTTGTCATACTTGCTGTTTTCATATTCATTAAATAAGAATGCTACATTATCTTCATCGTACTCGATTTGTTCAGACCATCGTCTGATTTGTTCTGGCAGATTTCCGAATTGATGTGTTAGTAGTGCGATGAATACTGTGGCGTCAAAGGCGTATCGCACAAGGCTTTCTAACGAGTATTCTGCGAGCATATCAATTTGGCGGTATAAGATGTATTGATACACCTTGTTGAGTGCGGATACATCGATTGTGTCGGCCTTAAGTAAGTCCATAGTAGTTGATGCCGTTGTCGATGACAGCATGGCCTCTAAATGGACTAGTTGTTTTGTCCATTCCTCGTCGATAGGCTCCGTTTTTTTATATACAGTCACTAACTCTTGGCAGTAGTGGATAGATTGATTGGGTGTAAACTGACAAATAGCAGGATTAATACTAATGCTAAGAGGTCAAAGATATTTTCGAGTACGGGACGGTCTTCCGCAGTAAATTCGCCGTCATCATCTTCGATGGTGAATAGCAATTGATCGCCTTCGGTAGCTAGTAACTTTTCTACCGATTCTTCGCAGGATAGACCGACGCCACAGAGCTCGAGGTCCTCGATATATTTATAGAACCGTGGATGCATATGACAGGTATCGCATAAACTATCTTCGCCTAGTTCTAAGACTACGCGGCACAATCCATCTTCCCGTAGTAACGGACAGGTGGGCTGTTTGTCGCTAAACATGAAATAATAGCCTTCGTCATCGACGGTCATAAATTTCCGCAGGTCTTCACCTAATGGTGTAGGCAGTGTTTGATATAATTTAGCCGTCTCCTCATCTACATCGATAGTCCACTTTTGACAACATGTATGATGACATTGATTGGCTTTGCATTGAAATGTATGGTAAAAGGTTGGATATAAAGAAATCATAGTACTCACTTGTATATATTATTAACTACTGTTTTACTAATTAAATTGTAACATATGCAATCTATTCGTGGGTGTTATTTTAGATTATGATTTTGTTCGTGAAAGTCCTAATTATTGTGTATAATAATAGTATATGGAATATTTACTAATACTATTTATGTAGGAGGAACTTATGAAATCTATGTTCGTAAAAGGCGGTATTGCATTGGCACTAGCAGCGGCATTTGGGGTAAATGCACCAGTTGTTGATGCGGCTAGTATTGTACCGGTACAACCGACAGTCGCAGTTGTTGATGCTAATCATGCAGCTATTGTAGGCGCCAATACATTGCTCAATGCTTTCATTCAACAACATCCAAAGCAGCGATTACAGAAATTGCATTTGATGGCGAAGATGGTCAAATTAAATATGAAGTTGAAGGCTTTGATTCAACAGGTAAATATGAGTTGAAATACAACTATAATACAAATCAAATTGGTGAAACAAAAGAAGGCGCATACAAGGTTAGTTTAGAGAAAAAGGCCTTTGATCCTACTCGTATTTTAACGCCAGACGCAGTTGTAAACTTTGCCTTTGCTCAAACAAAAGGCCAAGCAACAAGCCTTAATAGCTGGTCTGTAAAAAATGAAAAAGGTCGTTTTGTTTATGATGTAGAATTTGGTGCCGCTAATCATCAAGAAATTGAAGTACATGTAGATGCTTTCACAGGTGAACTTGTATCTGTAAAAGGCGTAAAATAGGTGTATTTGACATCTTACTGCAATAGGAGTAGGATGTTACTATACACATGCTGGTATAGCTCAGTTGGTAGAGCGGCTCATTCGTAATGAGTAGGTCGTAGGTTCGAATCCTATTATCAGCTCCAATGGCCACAAGGTTAAGACCTTGTGGCTTTTTTGTATGCCCGGAGTTTTTTCTAAAAATTTACTCATGAATGATCTAGCTTTGTGTCATATTGAAAAAATTAGTATTTAATAATATGGGTAATGTTACATAGTATGGGCCTTTCACAGAAATCAGCAGACATAATATGAATTGATGATTCATGAATCGCGTTTGTAAAAAAATTCTATAGAAATTTAGCCGAAAAATTCATATATATTTCATGCAATAAATTAAGATGTTCGGATATCTTAATTTACATCTCATACGCGATGGCTAAGATGGTCTCAGTTAGCCGCCATAGGCCTAGGTGGTAAAACAGATGTGATTGTACATAGGTTATATTTCATAGCTTATATGCGATTAACAATTTGAAACTTAGGAGGACATGATGAAGAAATCTATCGTAAGAACTAGCCTTGCATTGGCAGTAGCTGGTGTATTAGGCACTAGCGTAGTTGCTTATGCAGCAGAAGCCCCACAAGTACAACCTGTGCCGGTAGTAAAAAGAAGCAGTACAAACTGCACCAGTAGTAAAACAAGAAGCAACAGCACCAAAAAAAATTGATGTGTCTGCAGCTATTAAACCTGTAGCAAATGAAAATACTAAACCTGTAGTGACTGAAACTGCTAAACCTGTAGCCCCTGAAGCTGCTAAACCTGAAGCTCCAAAAACTGCAGCGACTGAAACTGCTAAGCCTGCAGTAAACGAAACTGCACAACCTGTTGTAGTTCCTGCAGCAGCAAACCCTGCAGCGGCATCCATGGATGCTGATACAACTCCTGTAGTTGCAAAAAGCAGATAAAAAGGATGCAAAAAACAACAAAGGTTGTAAAAGCGGATACAAAAAGACCATAAAAACAACTAAGGTCGTAAAATCCAATAAAAAGCTCAATCTGCTCCAGCTGTAAAAAGCTGAAAAAAAGCAGATAAAAGCTCATAAATAATCTACTATACCAATACACATACATTGCGCCATCCCATCGGCGCGTTGGGGTGCATACATCTCCCAGTGCACCCAGATACGGGCCCTTTGGTGGATCAGACAAACATTGACTCTCTCCTATGCCGTCTGTCTCCTTAGGGCCTCCTTATGAAGGGTTCCCTCCCAATTCATAAGTATATACATGATGTATATAAAATATCTCTCTCACAACACACAATACACACACAACACACACAATCCATATGTGTATGGTATAGGAGAAAAAAAGCACCACCGAATTTTCGGTGGTGCTTTTACTTTTGTGGATGACATTGGAATTATCAATGTCATCCTTTTTGTGTTATATGTATTGTCGTGGCACGCGATCAGAGAAGCCACAGAAGATTTCATAAGGAATGGTGGAGGCAAGGGCTGCAATTTCAAGAGCCGAGATGCTTTCATGACCTTGAGAACCCAATAGTACAACCTTGTCGCCTGGTTTAACCGTAATCGTATCAGGTACAGCCACCATGAATTGGTCCATACAAATACGTCCTACTACAGGGCAACGGGTACCTTGGATGAGGACGGTACCACGATTGGATAGGCTGCGTGGATAACCGTCGGCGTAGCCTACAGGAATAGTAGCGATTGTCATCGGCTCTGGAGTAATATAGGTAGAACCATAACCAATGCCTTCGCCTGCTTCGAGATGTTGCACGTGTACGACTTCACTGTGAAGGGATAGGACTGGTTTGAGGCTTAATCGGTTTGGTACATCGAGAGATGGCATGATGCCGTATTGGATGATACCTGGTCGTGCATCTGTGAATAGACTATCCTTTACGGATAATAGACCGGCACTGTTTGCCAAGGAAAAGCGATAGTCCGCATCAGGTCTAAAGGCACGGATTTCGTCCACCATTGTATGGAATTTTTGTGCTTGTCCATGTGCGTGGCTTTGATCTGCTGCATCGGCATTACTCATGTGTGAAAAGAATCCGTCTACTGCAAGATTTGGATAGGATTCAACGCGCTTAATGAATTCCACCGCATCTTTCTGGTTTAATACCTATGCGGTGCATGCCTGTATCAACGGCTACGGCTACGCGGATAATCATGTCGTGGTTATCTGCCACCTTATTGAGGGCCTCTAAATCCGTTGACTCGCAAACAGCAGGAATGGAATTGGTATCCGCTACAAGTTCAAAGGATTGTGGTCTCGTAAGGCCCAATAGATAAATAGGAACCATAATACCAGCATTGCGAAGTGGTACAGACTCTTCTGGAATGGCGACGGCTAAGGATTCATAACCTTCTTCAACAGCAATACGTCCCATCATAACGCTACCGTGACCATAGCCATTGGCCTTTGATAACCGCTGTGGATGTACTCCATTCAGGGAGGCTGTCTTTTATTTTTTTCGTAGGTTCTCGCGAACCAAGCTTGTATCAATCGTTAAATATGTTGGTCTCATGATCATTTCACTCCTAAAAATACATTACTTTTTATTGTATAACTTTTTAGGGAATTAAACAATAGTTTTTTTGTGAAAGTTTATGCTAAAATTTTCATTTCTACTTACTATTCTAGGAGTCATTAGTCATAAATCATGCATAGGCTATGATGAATATAGACATATAATATGTAGTATCTTAGTAGTATAATTAGTATATAAAATACATTTTCACTCTATAATAGACAATTGTTAGGAGGATATGATGAACGAACGAGTTGTAGTAGTTAATGCTGGTAAGATGAATTATGATCACTTGCTAGATTTTTCTGTATTATCAAATGATGTACAAGTGTATGACGATAGCACAAATGCTGAGCTTATTGAACGCATTCAAGGCGCTACTGTAGTGGTAACAAAAGAAATACCTGTAGGGCCAGAGTTGCTTTCACAATTTCCTGAATCTGTGAAACTCATCGTAGAAGCTGGTACTGGATATAACAACATCGACCTTGATGCGGCGCGTGCTAAGGGCATTACGGTGTGCAATATTCCAGCTTATAGTACGGAACGAGTAGCTCATACGGCGATTATGATGCTTCTAAATTTTGCATCTACTATGCAGCAACAAATCGGTATGCTTGCTAGAGGCGACCGTAGCAATTTTACTAAACATTTACAAGTCCCTCACACCGAAGTTAATGGTAAAACATTAGGTATCATCGGCGCCGGTCATATCGGCATGGCTGTTATGAAAGGTCGCAAAAGGGCGTTTAGATATGAACATTTTTAATTCATACGCGTACGCCAAAGGAAGATAGCGATGGGTATTCGCTATGTAAGCCTTGATGAATTACTAGCACATAGTGATTATATTACCTTACATTGCCCATTGAATGAGAAGACAAAACATTTGATTAATAAGGATACAATCGCTAAGATGAAATCTAATGCTGTCATCATTAATACGGGGCGCGGTGCACTTATTAATGAAGCGGATTTATGTGACGCTTTAGCAGCTAAACGCATTCACGGTGCTGGCCTTGATGTACAAGAGGTAGAACCTCCAGTAGAGGATAGCCCTTTATATACACTTGATAATGTTATTATTACACCTCATATGGGATGGAAAGGCTTAGAAACACGTCAACGCTTGGTAGGCATTATTCGTGATAATGTACAAGCCTTTTTGAAAGGTGAACCTATTAATGTTGTATCTTGATAGATAGACAAATAACCCCTGACCGGTTGTGTGGTCAGGGGTTATTTTCGTTTAGGGCTAGATCATAGATCAAGTTTTTAATATATATAGTATATATATCAAGGGAGGTAGTTATCCTCAAACTTGATTATGATTAGTTGGTGTTTTGATGGGACACCACCAATGTCTACGATATGCTTTTATGCCTTCTACAACGGTTTTGCTCGCTTTGGCAGCTAAATCCTTTGTAGCGGCCGGGATGCCATCAAGGCGGTAAGTGATACCTAATTCCTTGTATTTAGCAACACCCATCACATGATATGGTAAACAGTCGACGGCTTGTAAGTTGCGGAGTGAGCCTAAGAAAAAGCCTAGCCTATAGTGACGATCTGCGTTGTCTGTAATAGTAGGTACCACCACGTGACGTACCCAAATCGGCACATTTACATCAGCTGTCAGTTTTGCGAATTGAAGGATTGGTTCTAAAGGCTGTGCGGTTAGCCATTTGTGGACAGTAGGGATCGATGTCCTTAATATCCAAAAATGACGAGACTCGTTACGCTCAGTAACTTACGGTATGCCACCTCTTGGTGGGGATCAAAACAAATTCCACTTGTATCTAAACAGGTATGGACGTTTCTTTCACTAAAATATGTGAAAAGCTCGATGACAAAGTCAATTTGCATCAATGCTTCCCCACCTGTGACAGTAATGCCACCGTTCGTATAGAACTGACGGTTACGTTCGTATTGCTGCCAAATCTCTTCGACGGTCATAAACTTAGCTTCTTGGCTTTCTTCATTCCACGTGTCTGGATTATGGCAATAGGCACAACGCATGGGGCATCCTTGAAGAAATACCACCATGCGCATGCCTGGACCATCAACCGTACCCATCGTTTCTAGTGAATGAATACGTCCTGTCATAGAAAACCTCGATTAGATTTGTTGATGGAATGTACGGGAAATAACTTCATCTTGTTGTTGTTTCGTCAATTTGTTGAAGTGTACTGCATAACCAGATACACGAACAGTCAATTGAGGGATACAACTCAGGATGTTTTTTTGAGCGTCTAACAATGTTTCACGAGTGAACACGTTAACGTTCAAATGGTGACCGCCCTTTTGGGAGTAGCCATCCAATAATTCTACCAAGTTATCCACTTGTTGTTGGTTGCTCATGGGTATTCCTCCTTTCAACCAAAAATATGAGTATTGATGCCGGTGAAAAGCATACAATACGGCGGAAGATTATTTATCTTCCTCTATAGTAACATTTGGTTCGCTGCAAGCGAAGTTTGTATTGCTGTTAGGCAATTGAGAAGGGTCTAACTCAATATCAAAAATCGCCTACGGATACAAATGTTTCACCAGATTTACCTAATGCGTCTGGAACGATGGAGAAGGTATTGGAAATACCGTCAGAGCAATCGCGCCATGGCATTTTTTTGCAACGGAAGACAACGAAGCTACAGCACCGTGAGAGTCACGACCATGCATAGGGTTAGCACCAGGAGCGAAATGCTTGACCAGCCTTTACGGCCGTCTGGTGTGGAACCTGTTGCAGTACCATATACTACGTTAGAAGTAATTGTTAACAAGCTCATAGTAGGAACGGATTGACGGTATGTAGGATGTTTACGAACCTTGTTCATAAATGTGGATACAACCATGGAAGCCAAGCTATCTACACGATCGTCATCGTTACCATATTTAGGGAATTCACCTTCGATTTCGAAATCAACAGCGATGCCGTTTTCGTCACGAATAGGTTTTACCTTAGCGTATTTAATAGCGGACAAGGAGTCAGCTACTACGGATAAACCAGCAATGCCAGTTGCGAACCAGCGAGTTACCTTGCGGTCATGCAATGCCATTTCTAGTTTTTCATAAGCGTATTTATCATGCATGTAGTGAATGATGTTCAATGCGTTTACATATACGCCTGCCAACCATTCCATCATGTCGTCAAATTTTTCCCATACTTCATCAAAGTCTAAGTATTCGGATGTAATAGGGCGGTATTTAGGACCGATTTGTTTCTTAAGTTTTTCGTCAACGCCACCGTTAATCGCGTAAAGCAAGCATTTTGCTAGGTTAGAACGAGCGCCGAAGAATTGCATTTCTTTACCAATACGCATTGGGGATACGCAACATGCGATTGCATAGTCATCACCGGAGTTAGGACGCATCAATTCGTCGTTTTCGTATTGGATAGAAGATGTTTCGATAGATAACTTCGCACAGAAACGGCGGAAGCCGATAGGCATGCGAGGGGACCATAATACAGTGAGGTTTGGTTCTGGAGCAGGACCAAGGTTAGTCAATGTATGTAGGTAACGGAAGGACATTTTGGAAACCAATGTACGGCCGTCAGTACCCATACCACCGATGGATTCAGTAGTCCAAACAGGGTCGCCTGTGAACAAGTTGTTGTATTCATGGATACGCGCGAAGCGAACCATACGCAATTTCATGATGAAATGGTCTACGAATTCTTGGATTTGTTCTTCAGTGTAGGTACCATTGCGAAGGTCGCGTTCAGCGTAGATATCAAGGAATGTAGAGTTACGGCCGATGGACATAGCGGCACCGTTTTGTTCTTTGATGGCACCAAGGTAACCGAAGTAAATCCATTGCATAGCTTCGCGAACGTCTTTAGCTGGTTCGGAAATGTCGTAGCCATAGGATGCAGCCCATTTCTTTTTAATTCTTTCAAGGAACGGATTTGTTCTTTGATTTCTTCGCGGTCACGGATTACGTCTTCTAGCATATCACCCATAGTGATGCTGAATTCTTGGTTTTTCTCTTCGATTAAGTAGTCGATACCATATAATGCGATACGACGGTAGTCACCGATGATACGGCCACGGCTATATGCATCTGGCAAGCCAGTTACGATGTGCGCTGTACGAGCAAAGACGCATTTCTGGAGTGTAAACATCGAATACGCCGTCATTGTGCGTTTTACGGTGCTTTTTTGAAGAAAGTCCTCTGTTTGAGGATCCATTTTAAAGCCATATTCTTCGATAGCAGATTTTTGCTGTACGAAGGCCACCATAAGGGAACATAGCGCGTTTTTAGAGGTTTATCAGTTTGTAAACCAACGATTGTTTCAAGGTCTTTGTCGATATATCCTGGCGCATGCGCAGTGATGTGTGTTGCCACGGAAGTATCGGCATCAAGCATGCCACCTTTTTCGCGTTCTTCTTCGTATAGTTTCATTACCTTGTCCCACAATTTTGTAGTACGTTCTGTAGGACCAACTAGGAAGGAGTCGTCCCTTCATAGGGAACATAGTTTCTTTGGATAAAGTCGCGTACGTCAATCGCTTTATCCCACACACCTGTGTTAAAAATCTTTCCATGCAGTATGTTGCATTTTTGCACCTCCATAAATGGATATAACTATAGATTTTGATATATCTAGTGTACAATGTTTATCTAAAACTCACAATATATAAAATGATATGGATTTTCAATACATACTATGCAAATTTCGTAAGAATAGATGTTATTTGTAATTTAATAATATTGAAAACACTATGTAAATATATTAAAAGTATAGTGCTTAACTTGCTTTATTTGGATGTGTATATTTGAAAGAACTAAATTTTGTATTATCTTTAAATAATGAAAACTTTATATCAATAAATGGAAAGTATTCGATATATTGTGATAGATCTTCTTGGAATTGTAGGGTGTTATTATGGTAATATTTAGATAGTATTGATTATGGAATTACGTAGAAAGGTGGATGCTAATGACAAATCGTATGAAAGCCATTTTAGGGGCATCTGCCACCATTGCCGTTTGGGCTACGGCGTTTCCTTTTGGTAAAGTAGCATTGCAATCAGTAGATGCATTGACACTCTCGGTAGCGAGGGTTGTAGGTGGTGCTATACTCATGCTAATTATTGGTGTATTTAAGGGATTACATATACCTACATCTTGGCGTGAGTGGGGCCTATATATTCTGTTAGGGGCTACAGGAAACTTCGTTTACCAAGTCGTTTTTAATGAAGGATTACGAACAATACCGGCCGCTACATCTAGTATTATTATGGCTTTGACACCGATGACTACAGCATTGCTGGCATTGGTAGTCTATAAGGATAAAATACGCCCTATAGGTTGGATCTTCACCATAACTGCTTTTATAGGTGTGGCCGTTATTATTTTTTGGAATTCCACTCTGACCATTCCAATGGGGGCCATATGGACGTTGATTGGTATGATACTGTTTTGCGGTTTATAATATTCTAAATCGCGGGCTTAGTCTGAAAGGTTATAACTCTATTACTATCGCTATGTGGTCCATGTTTACAGGTGCCATTATGGCACTACCTTTTGCAGATCATGCTATTGAAATGATTGTAGCCGCACCAATCACTGCGAAGCTCGCTATGGTATACCTAGCATTCTTTTCCAGTGCATTAGGATTCGTATTCTGGAGCTATGCCTTTGAACATGCTGAAAAAGTTTCGGATGTAACCAATTTTATGTATATTTCGCCAATCGTGGCAGCCGTAGTAGCGGCCTTTTTATTAGGAGAGTATCCTAATATGGGACTCTATATTGGAGCGCCAATTATACTAGGATCATTGTACTTATTTAATCGATATAGATAAATAAAAGAACCTCAATCTTTTTTGAACTGCACCCCAAAATTTGGACACAATTTTTGGAGGTGCAGTTCATTTAGTTTTGAGGTTCTTTTTTTGTGTTTGACAGTCATTATAAATTGTAGTAATCTAAGTATACAATTAAAACATACTTCAAAGATATGTTTTAGAAAAATATTAATTCCTACTAATATATAGGGAAAGAGGTGGTACAGTGATTGCTATACGAAATGTAACGAAAGAGTTTGACGTTAATAAGCAAAAGGTTACTGCATTATCTGATGTAAACTTTACCATAGAAAAAGGCGATATATTTGGCATTATTGGCTTTAGTGGAGCTGGTAAAACTACACTGCTTCGCATGATTAATGCCTTAGAGGTACCTACCTCTGGTCATGTTGAAATAGATGGTGTGAATATCAATGGTTTAAGTTTTAATGAGCTTAGAAAGGTTCGTAAGCGCATCGGTATGGTTTTTCAACAGTTCAATTTGTTGAATGCTAAATCTGTGTATGATAATGTGGCTATCCCACTAATTCTTAATAAAGTGCCAAAATCCGACATTGATAAAAAAGTTAAAACCTTATTAGACTTTGTTGATTTGGGCGATAAAGCAAATGCATATCCTGGAGAATTATCTGGTGGTCAAAAACAACGCGTTGGTATTGCCCGTGCATTAGCTACAGATCCATCCATATTGCTTTGTGATGAAGCAACTAGCGCTCTAGATCCTGATACGACAGAATCTATATTACAATTACTAGAACGTGTTAATCGTGAACTAGGAGTAACAGTAGTTATCGTAACTCATGAGATCGATGTGATTCAGAAAATATGTAATCGAGTTGTAGTTATGGAGCATGGAAAGCTCATAGAGAGCGGATCTGTACTTGAGGTGTTTAGTAAACCTAAACACGAAACAACAAAGCGATTTGTTAGGACTGTAATTCCTGATGAAATTCCTTCAACAGTGAAACATACATTAGCTTGTGATAAAAGGCCATACACAATTCTTAAGATGCATTTCTTAGGAAATAATACGACAGATAATGTTCTATATCATATTAATAAAACCTTTGATTTAGAAACGAGTGTGTTATTTGCTACGGTAACAGAGTTAGAACATACTGTACTTGGTATATTCATTGTTCAGTTTATTGGCGATGATTTTGAGATGGGCAAGGTAAAAGAGTATCTTATCGCTCAAGGTATTGAATGGCAGGAGGTGACACTATAATGGATTTCTTCATGCAAGAACTTGGTGTTCCAGGATCGCAGTTATTATTAGCCGCAGAACAGACATTATATATGGTGTTCCTATCTCTATTCATTGGTACAGTACTAGGTCTAATTATCGCAGTCACACTGGTAGTAACAAATCCTAATGGTATCGTTAAAAATAGTATTGTTTATACCATTACAAATACAATTGTTAATATTGTGCGTTCCGTACCATTTATCATTTTGATGGTGTTTATATTACCGTTAACTAAAATGATTGTAGGTACTCGTGTTGGTACAACAGCGGCTATTGTACCACTTGTTATATTCATTGCACCTTATCTTGCTCGACTCTTTGAGAACTCTATTTTAGAGGTTAATAAAGGCATTATCGAGGCAGCACAATCGATGGGGGCCTCTCATTTTGAAGTGATTTGGCATTTTCTTTTACCAGAAGCAAAGGGTTCGCTTATTTTATCTATTACAACGGGTACTATTGGTCTAATCGGTGCTACTGCTATGGCTGGTGCTATTGGTGCTGGTGGTGTAGGTGATTTGGCCCTCACCTATGGTTATGAACGGTTGAACTTCCCATTGATGTTATTTACCGTAGTTATTTTGATTATTTTTGTTCAAATTATTCAAACAATAGGTAACTATTTTGCACGTCGTGCGCGTCGTTCCTAATTTGATGAAATAGATTTTAGTTATATTGATTGTGAAAGTATAGGAGAAAATACTATGAAATTTAAAAAGCTTCTTGCCCTTGGTGCGGCATTAGTATTTAGCGTAGCTTTTATCGCCGGCTGCGGTTCTAATAATAGCGATAATGGTGCAAAAAAAGAGTTAACCTACAGTAAATCTCAAGGCCCTTACTCTGAATTATTTGAAAAAGGTGTAAAACCAATTTTGGAGAAACAAGGCTATACCTTTAAAGGCGTAGATATGTCTGATTTGGTACAAGCTGACCAAGTATTAAGTGATGGTGAGGTTGACTTTAACGTTGAACAACATACAGCATACATGAAAAACTTTAACGAAACAAAATGGTCATCTTGTAGCATTAACACCGATTCCAACAGTGCCAGCAGGTATCTTTAGTGGATCTAAAAACATCTTTAGATCAAGTGGCAGATGGCGACACTATTGCTGTACCTAATGATGCATCCAACATGGCTCGTGCTTATGCGTTATTGCAAAAAATCGGTTGGATTAAGCTTGATCCTAACAAAGATTTAGCAACAGTAACTCAAGCAGATATTATTGAAAATCCTAAACATCTTAAATTTACAGAAATGAAATCCCTTACAATTCCTTCTGTACGTACTGACTTCGATTATATCGTTATTACAGGCGCTATTATCTATAATGCAAAAATTGATCCTAAATCTGCATTGGCAAATGAAGACGTATTGCCACAATGGTTATTACAACTCGTAGTTAATGAGAAAAACAAAGATGCACAATGGGCAAAAGACCTTGTAGCAGCTTACCATTCTCAAGAATTTAAAGACTACATGGAAAAAAATAATAACGGCCTATGGTTCGTACCTAAAGGTGAATAAATAAGAGAACCACCGATAAGTTGCAGCTTATCGGTGGTTCTTTTTTCCTATAATTCTATTGTATGGTAATACAAAAAATAAACCAACTAACAGTCAATAACGTCCAATCAAGCGGACAAATGAGTGTTAATCAGTTTATGATTAACAATAGTATACTAAACGAAAAAGATTTAGACAAGCTTCAAAAACAATATAATTATCAGTACTATCAAGCTGCGTGTCATGGGTCGTCACATGATTTTGATTTGTTTGATGTAGGTGCTATTAGGTTAACTACGGAACAAGGTTTGAATAAAATAAGGGTTTCACCTAATGATTTTAATTTATATGAAATTATATATTATAATAAAAAGCAGAATTACTGCTGCTGCTGTACATAAAGGTACAGGTAGTCAGACCAGTAATTCTGCTTCTATGGTTACTATATATGAAATGACGAAAGATATCAATGATGGATATGGAACCCCTCACATTGATGTTAATGGCAATCCTGAATTTTATATACTTATTCCTGCCACATAGTTTTCGTATAGTTCTTTATAGTGACCACCGCGTTTGATGAGTTCGTGGTGTGTTCCTTGTTCTACGATGGTGCCGTTTTCTACAACTAGTAGGAAATCGGCATTTTTTATTGTTGATAAGCGATGGGCGATAACGATACTAGTTCGACCTTTGAGGAGTGTGTTCATCGCTTTTTGAACCTCTACTTCTGTGCGCGTGTCGACGTTAGCTGTTGCTTCGTCGAGGATGAGAATACTAGGGTCTGCCAAGAAGGCGCGAGCAATGGTAATCAATTGGCGTTGACCTTGAGATAGGTCATCACCACTTTGTTTGATCACTGTATCATAACCATTTGGTAAGGTACGGATAAAGTGATCTGCCATGGCAAGCTTTGCTACATACTCGATTTCCTGACGAGTAGCATTTGGCTTACCGTAGCCGATGTTATCAGCAATAGTGCCTGTGAAAATCCATGCATCTTGCAATACCATGCCTACCGTATTATGTAAGCTTTCACGAGATACGTCACGAATGTCGACGCCATCAATGGTGATACGGCCATTCATAATATCGTAAAAGCGCATGATGAGGTTCACCAAGGTTGATTTACCAGCACCCGTAGGTCCTACAATGGCTACCATGGATCCACCAGGAATATGAATGTTGATATCCCTCATAAACACATTGGATGGTGTATAGCCAAAATCAACATGTTCAAAGTCGATAGTGCCTGTATGCGTTATAGGATTCGAGGTATTAGCTATTATAGAGGAATCCGAGTCAATTGTATCTGTGTTAATAGGGGATTTACTGTTAGATAACACGAGTTTCCATTATCGATTTCAGATGGTGTATCTATGACTTCATAAATACGGCCTAGGGCTGCGGCAGTTTCTTGAAATTTTGTCATAATGTAGGAACTACGAGAGAGTGGATCCGATACTTGCCCTACATAGAGGAAGAATGCCTGGATATCACCGATAGAAATGGACCCACGTAATACCATGAGGCCCCCTTGAATGGCGACGAGGCAATAGGTGAATTGATTTAGAAATTTTACAAGAGGTTCTACGAGCTGACTGGTAAAAGCAGCGTTTCGCATACTTTTAAATAGATTTTCATTCAGCACCTGTACTTGATTCGTCGTAGTATCTTCCAGGCCAAAGGTTTGAATGATTGGTTTTCCTACAACAATTTCTTCAATGCCACTATTGAAAGCGCCTAAGGCATTCTGATTTCTAAGGTATACGCGGCGCGCTCGTTTAGATAGCCACGTTAAGCATACGATGCCGACTAGTATAATACCGATAATGGAGGCCCCTAATATAGGGCTAATCCAAAGCATCATAGCAGTAGCCCCAATAATGCCGATAATGGCTGATACAAGGCCTGGTACACCTTCACCGATTGTTTCTGCTACAGTATCTAAATCAGACGTAAGGCGGCTAGTAAATCGCCCCGCTGGTGATCGTGAAAGTACTCGATAGGCAATGAGTATAAATGAGTGCTCATGCGTGTACGTAAAGCGAGTACTGTCTTTGAACCGATAGAGGCCATCATGTATTCCCCAAAGTAGGTGAATAAGGCATGCCCACTATATATGGCAATAAGCCAGAGAATGATTGTATCAATAGAGGCAAAGATAGTATTGATATCTTGATCTGTTTGTAATCCACTAACAATAGCATCTACTACTTTACCAAGTAACACTGGAGCGGAGACCTCAAATATAGCCGCAGTAATGAGTGCTAAGATGAGGAGAGCGAGCCAGCCCCATTGGCTTTTAGATTCGACTAGGAAACGACGTAATGGGCTCATGCTGTCACCTCCTGAGATGCTAAAATCTGTTGATATACAGTTGAGGTAGTTGCTAGCTCATCATGTGTGCCATATCCTGCAACTTGACCTCTGTTGATGATTAGAATATGGTCTGCTTTTTTGGCGGCGCTTACCTTTTGCTCCACAGAAATGAGGGCTGGTCGATTGTCCTTTTGTAACTCCTCTTGTAGTGCTGTACGAACAGCACGCTCTGTAGTGCCGTCTAGGGCGGAAAAGCTATCGTCGAATATGAATAAATCAGGTTTACGCACTAAGGCTCTAGCCATGGCAAGGCGCTGTCGTTGACCACCAGATAGATTGGTACCACCTTGGGAAACCATATACTGGTAACCACCTTCAAGACGATTGATAAACTCATCTGCCTTAGCCAAGTGGCATGCATTTTCTACATCTTCTACTGACAGTACTTGTCCTGATGCGGCTCCATATCGAACGTTCATATCGATAGTTCCGGTAAACAAATAAGCCTTTTGCGGTACATAGCCAATATGAGCGCGCAAGTCATCTACATTCCAATCATAAATGGATTTACCTTTAAAGAGAATATCTCCAGATTCAATAGAGAAGAGGCGAGGGATAAGGTTGGTAATTGTACTTTTACCAGAACCGATATCACCCATAATCGCTAAAGTTTCGCCGTGATGTACCGTAAAGGAGATATTTTCCAGCGCAGGGGACTCAGCATTATCGTAACGGAAGGTAACGTTGCGGAATTCCAAAAGTGGTGTATTATCGGTTGCGGTTGCGGTTGCGGTTGCGGTTGCGGTTTCTGTTTCTGTAGAGGTTTGGTAGCTTCCTTGATTAGTAGAATGCTTAGTAGATTGAGACATTGAATTTGTAATACTACTAGCATATGGTTCAGGGAACGTATCTGTATTTTCGTGTTCTAACAACTCACGAATACGAGCATAGCACACGATAGCTTCCGGGATGTCGATGATTACGAATATGGCCATGAGCATGCTCAATAGGATGAGGTTTGCATACTCGATAACAGCCATGATATCACCAACTTGTAGGGAGCCCATGCTGACATTATAGCCGCCGAACCAGAGAATAGCTACAGTACTCATATTAAATAGAATGAGTATGGTCGGTAAACCGATGGCAAAGGTTTGGCGCAGTTTTTTGTTCAGTTGTGCGGACTCTGTAAAAATAACAATTTCCTTGTCGTTTTCGTAGGTTCTCCTGTTGAAAGCTCTGATAACAGGCATACCTACGATATGATCTCGGACCAGATCAGTAATATCATCTAGCTTTAATTGTATAGCTTTGATAATTGGCAAGGCGCGACTTTCAATAAAGATAATGGTAAGTATCATGCAAGCCATAACAGCAAGAATGACGAGACCTAGTTGCCAGCTCTTATAGAAGGTAAGTCCTAGACCGACGCAAATCATGAGTGGCATAGGGAGGATCATATTTAAACCTTCCCCGAGAACAGATTGGATTTTTTCTACATCTCGGCTTGTGCGCATCAATATGGTGCCGGTACCAAAGTGCGTAAAGTCCCGGAGTGAAAAGTATTGTAATGCTTTTACTAGATCGTCACGCAATACCTTGCCTACAGATGCTGAAATATGAGCACTCATAGCAACACCTAGAATCGCGGATAGGACGGTTAGTAGTGCCACAACAAGCATGTTCATGCTAGAGTTTGTGATCATGTCTAAATCGCCACGAAGTACACCATCATTGATGATGGTTGCCGTTAATGTTGGTATATATAATGTGCCTGCTACAGTGAGTAAGGAAAGAAGCGATACTATGGCAGCAGGAAACCATAAGGGTTTTATATAATGCATAAATGGTTTCATGTGAATCCTTTTGATAAATCAATAAATTTCGATGCTTATATTATATTGCATAAAATTAAAATTATCTAGTAGGATGAAATTTATTACTAAAAGTTTATTATCAATTAATAAGTATTATGATTAAGTTTATATCATCTTATTAAAAATTTTTTTGATATACTAAATAGGTATTTTTTGCAATTTTTGTTTTGAAGTAGTAAGGAGAGTTTCTAATGAAGTTGAATTGGAAATTATTCGCACCGCTTGTAGTAGCTATTATTGTATGGCTCATCGGTGCTCCTGAAGGACTTAGCGCAAATTCTTGGATTTATGTAAGTATTTTCGCTGGCCTCGTGGTAGGGTTGATTTTAGAACCAATCCCACCAGCTTTTATCGGTATCATTGCTGTTACCGTGTCTATGTTGTTTAAGGTTGGTCCTGCCCCTGTGGTAGATAAAGCAACCGGTGTCGCTAAGGCGATTACTGATGCGCAAGCTATCAGCTGGGGCCTTAGTGGTTTCTCTAATGCCATCGTATGGTTGATCTTTGTCGCTTTCATGATTGGTATTGGTTATGAAAACTCTGGCCTTGGTCGTCGTATTGCTTTGTTCCTCGTAGCAAAGCTTGGCAAGTCTTCCTTAGGTCTTGGTTATGCCATTGCTATTACTGACCTTGTATTGGCTCCATTTATTCCAAGTAATGCGGCTCGTTCTGGTGGTACGATTTATCCAATCGTATCTAGTATTTGTCCGATGTTTGATTCCTATCCAGATAAGAACCCTCGTAAAATTGGCTCCTATTTGAACTGGGTAGCGTTGGCAACTACATGTGTATCTAGCTCTATCTTTTTGACTGGTGCAGCGCCAAACCCATTGGCTCTAGAATTGTCAGCTAAATCTGGTATCGTAGCGGCGAACTGGGGCACATGGTTCTTGGCATTCTTGCCAGTAGGCCTTATCTTGTTCATCATCACTCCGTTGTTGACCTATGTATTCTGCAAGCCAGAGGTGAAAGGTTCCCCTGAAATTGCAGCATGGGCAAAGGATGAGTATAAGAAACTAGGCTCCATGACACGCAGTGAAATCTTCATGGCCTTAATTTCTGTATTGGCTCTTGTGTTGTGGATTGGTGCTTCTACATTCAAAGTAAACCCTACAACAACAGCTTTGATCGTTATTATTTTGATGATTTTCACTAAGATTATGACATGGCAAGACTTCCTTGCTAACAAACCAGCATGGAATGTTTTGACTTGGTTTGCTACACTCGTACCTATGGCTTCTGGCCTTAAAAATGTAGGCTTTTTAGACTGGCTTGCTAAATCTGCTGGTGGTACTTTGGTTTCTTTAGATCCTACAATGGCAGTTCTTGGTTTGTTATTAGCATTCTGCTTACTTCGCTACTTCTTTGCTTCTGGCACTGCTTATGTAACAGCTATGGTAGGCTTGTTTGCTACTCTAATTCTTCAAATTCCTGGCGTTGATCCAGCTCAAGTTATGTTAATTCTGTTAGTACCAATGGGTATTATGGGTATCCTTACACCATATGGTACTGGTCACAGCCCAATCTGGTTTGCTAGTGGCTATAACAAAGGTCCTGAATTCTGGAAATTAGGCGCTATCTTTGGGATTATCTACCTCGCGATCTTTATCGTGGTGGGGATTCCATGGATCCAGTTCGTAATGCCACTTTTAGGCTAGTTTTAAAGCCCTAATATATCTCTCTGCGCTCCAGTTCTTCGCAAGTCGCTCGATAGATATATTAGGGCTTTTTCTATCCAAAAGTGGCGTTACATCTGCAGGATGGTCGCACTCACAGAATGTTCCGTGGGTCTTTTTTTATCCTAAAGTGGAGTGACTCACTTAGAAACAAGTCGCTCGATAGATATATTAGGGCTTTTTCATACCTAAAATGAAACTCTAGATTGTGTTATAATAACGCATATAGAGGTTGCATATCAACGCGAGGTATATATGTCTATTCTTGAACGTACGATACAATCAGTAATATTTGAACTGGGTGCGATTTTAATCGGGATGCTAGTCATTGAATTTATTCCTCATGAGGGGCAACCATTGTTGTTGATGATATTAATTTCGTTGACTGCAGTCATATGGAATTTCATATTTAACTGGATCTTTGATAAATTAGTACCAGGTGATCGATTGGCACGAGGTCCTGTAATTCGCACGATTCATGCTGTATTGTTTGAAGGTCTATTATTGGCGGCTACGGTGCCAATGATTATGTACATGATGAATATCAGCCTATGGATGGCTTTTATTACGGATATTTCTATGACTTTGATTATCTTGGTGTACACCTATGGCTATAACTGGGTATATGATCGGGTACGTTTATTTTTTGTGAAAGCTTAATGTATGTATTTGAGGTAAGTACCTCTTGTAAAGTATATATCGTATAAGGGGAGGTTCTTATGTCTACAAAATCTATTACAGGCACCGGCCTTTTGTTGTCCGTAGCCTTGTTAGCGCAAAGTTTGCGTCTTATGTTTCCATTTATTCCAAATCAGATCAGCATGTTCCTTATCGGTTCTATTACATCGGCTACATTTGTGCTTGCCACATGGCGTTATGGATGGAAAAATGGTCTTGTTATTGCCTGGGTTGCGCCAGTTGTAGCACATTTACAAGGCATGTTACCATTGCCACCATTTATTTTTATTACAGGATTAGGCACGACAGCCTATGTATTAGTCGCACATTGGTTGCAACATAAACCAAAACTTTTACTTATCATTGTGGCTGCATTGGTGAAAGCAGGCGTTCTATTTGGTGGATATTCGTTGTTTTTCTCTTTATTTCAACTTCCACCAAAGATTGTAAATGCCATGCTCTTTGTATCTAGTTGGCCACAACTTGTGACATCCTCATTAGGGATTATATTGGCATTGCTAATTATGAAACGTGTTAAATAGGTTTAGAACTTATTTGTAGTAAATTAAATACACAATAAAAAGGTGTTACACATCCTTATTGTATTGATAACAGTTAGTACTGTTTCAATAGAGGATGTAGTAACACCTTTTTTGAGATATTCTATTGTTTTTTCTTAAAAGATTTTAGGATGAAGCCACCCACAGTCCCCGTGATACCAAAGCCTAATAGACCCATGCCAATTGTATGCATTAAAATACTACTTTGATTGTTTTTAGAGATTTCTTGTGCCGCTTGCATTGCACTAGTAGCTTTTTTTGCAATCTCCACATTATTAGCTGATGGATCTGGAATAACAAATAAGATTATGATGGCAATAATTAAACTAATAATACCAGCAATGAATAAATACTTTCCACGTTGGTTTACTTTTTCCATAATACCCTCTCCTTTATATATTACAAAATAAGATATATAGTGTTCATCTTGATTATATCCTGTATGTATATAAATGTAAATTAATAATTCTGTATATGATTTTTCGTAATTAAGTACTTATGGAAGGTTAGTGAAAATGAAAAAGGGAAAAAGACAGTTTATGGTTTATTTAAAAAAATAGAGATTTGATGTGGTTGAGATAATGTTCGAATTAATATTAAAAATATATTTAAAAATACATAGAAACAACTAATTATTCAGCATCGTAAATGAATAGAAATATCTAATATTCATAATTAGTTCATGAAAAATATAGTGAGAATGATGCGTTTAGGATTTACTGTGCTTATTAAAAATATTGATTATTTATAAGTAAATTGATGTATCGTATGAAAAGGGCACAAAATATTCTGATTTTAAAGCTCATCATAAAAAAATTGATGAGTATATTAATAGGCCGTAGAACAATAGTAATCAAGCTATTTTTTTGGTGTGTATAAAGAGTTATTAATGAACTTTATATGGAAAAAAAGTCTTGTACATATCGTAAAAATTTTTGATATGCTATGCAAGTAATTAACAATATAAATTTTTTTCTTAAACTGTATTAAACATATTTCTTTATGAGAGAAAAAATATGTTTAAGCAGGCTAAAGAGAGAGGCGAATAGAGAGGCTGAAAAATTGTATTGTATATTGTTAAGGATTTTAATTTAGTGAGGGTGTAAGATGAGAGAAAACAAACATTCCAAAAAATTAGCGTTTGCAGTATTGGCTGCTACAGCTGCTGTAGGCGTATCCGCAGTTGCTCCTGTAAGTGCAGCAACTCCAATTACAGCTGCTGATGGTTTAATTGTAACTAGTGATACACCAGTATCCAGCAATGTGACAGTACCAACAACTGTAGTAACAGGTTCCGCCAATATTGCAGTAGGCCAACAAAATGAAGTGCACAGCACATCCGGTTCCACTAGCGCATTTGGTAACCAAAACTATGTAAATGGTCAAGATGCTAACGCTTTTGGTGATGGCAATGCAGCATTTGGTCATTATGCACAAGTATTTGGTGATACAAATGAAGCAAATGGTAATCAAACAGTAGCTTATGGCTATAACAATATTGTAGGTGAATTCCAAGCAGCAGCAAGACCAACAGATTCCCATCGTGTTGATCCAACTACTGCAGCAAATCGTTCTGCTGCTGTTGGTGTACAAAATAAAATCGCTGGTGGTGCAGAAAATGCAACAGCTGTTGGTGTAGGTAATACAGTATCTATTGCAGACCATTCTTTCCGAGATCGTACAAGCGATAATGAGCCAGATAGTGCTACGCGCCAAGCGGGTTCTTATGGCGCTAACTCTGTAGCTGTTGGTAATTCTAATACTGTAAGTGGTGATGCAGCAATTGCTATTGGTAGCAAATCTCAAGCAACACTAAGTAATGCGACAGCTATTGGTAATACTGCAACGGCTAATCGCGTTGGAACTATAGCAATTGGTACACGTGCTCAAGCAGGTGATTTTGTTGCTAATCCTAATGTCGCTACAGATGCTCAATTGGCTGGTAAATTGTCTGCTCGTCAAGATGGTGCAGATCGTGCCGTAGCTGTTGGTTATGAAAGTCGTGCTGTTGGATACAAATCTAATGCAATTGGCTCTGGTGCATGGGCATTAGATAATCACTCTACTGCTATTGGTTCCTCTGCGCAAGCCACTGCTAACCATGCACAAGCTTTTGGTGCAGGTGCACAAGCGACAGGTGTGCGTTCTAATGTATTCGGTTCTGATGCTGTAGCTTCTGAAAAAAATACCTTAGCACTAGGTGATAGCGCGCGTGCAACTCATGAAAATTCCGTTGCTATTGGGGCAGGATCTATTACAAGTCCAGCTCAAGGTTTTGGTAGTTATACATTGCCGTCCAATAGCGCACAAGTTGTAACATTTGCTGGTGCTAACCCTACGGGCTCCGTATCTGTAGGTGCTGCTGGCCAAGAACGCCAAATTCATAATGTAGCGGCTGGTCGTCTTTCTGCAACTTCTACAGACGCTGTAAATGGTAGTCAATTGTACTCCGTCGCTAATGAATTGCAACGTCAAATCGATAATACAGTACCAGGTCAAATCAATAATAATATTACTAACTTGACTAACCGTGTCGGCGATGTAGAACAACGCGTTAACAAAGTAGGTGCAGGTTCTGCTGCATTGGCTGCGTTACATCCATTAGACTTCAACCCAGATGATAAATGGACAGTAGCTGCTGGGTATGGTCATTACCACAATGCTAACTCCGCTGCATTGGGCGCTTTCTACCGTCCTAATGAAGATACAATGTTCTCCATCGGTAGCACAGTAGGTAATGGTAATCCTCAATTAAATGCAGGTGTATCCATTCGTCTTGGCAAACGTGCACCTGAATCTCGTTCCCGTGTAGCTATGGGCCGTGAAATTGCTGAATTGAACGCACGTCTTCAAGATATTGAAAATAAATACAATAACTTGTTACAAGTATTGAATCCACATGCAATCGATCCTAGCAAAACTGCTGAATTCCCAGATGTTCCTCGCAATCACTGGGCTTACCAATACATTAGCCAATTGGCAGGTAATGGTATCCTTGTTGGTTACCCTGATGGCACATTCAAAGGCGATGCAACAATGACTCGTTACGAATTCGCAACTATGTTGTACCGTGCTCTTCAAAATGGTGCACCTATCGATGATAACATGCGTCGTGCTATGGATGAATTCCAACCTGAATTACAAAATATTCGTCTTAACCATTACCGTGTTGACCGTATTTCTGGTGGCGATAATGACCGTCATAAAACAGAACGTGTTCGCGTTAACAACGAACCTAAAAACCAACGCGACGTATATGGTTCCCGTATTAGCCAATAATATATTGATTATAACTTCCCCTCGAGCTTGTGAAAGCTCCAAAACAGGATGTATCCTCGTGATGCATCCTGTTTTTGTTTATTATAAAGATTATAAAAACTTCATCAAATATTTATGTAAAAATTATTGCATTTAGATACACATAGTAGTATAATTACATTTATGATAATAAATATACAGAATATATGTATAAAATATAAAAAATAGTAGTTTGATAAAGATATAAAATGAGGGCAAGACAATGAAAGAATTCAGACAATTAACAGTAGAAGATACAGCGGAATACCATAAGGTTTTAATTGATGGTTATGCAGCTATTAAAGATTTTCCAATCACCTTTGATGCCATCGATTTTACCGAAGAAGAATCTAAAGAGTGGATTGAAACCTATCCTGTATATGGATTGTATATTGACGGACAATTAGTGAGCTCTATTACATTCTGCATGCCATGGGTTAAATACTCTACACCGGATAAATTTCCACATATTGCCCATTTCGTAACAGCACCAGCTTTCAAAGGCAAAGGCTATGCACGGGAAACACTTGGTTATGCAGAAGAGTTGTTAAAAACTCAATTTAAGACACCAGCCGTTACATTGGGTACGGCTAAAGAGCATCCATGGTTGCCTAAGATGTATGAATCCTTTGGATTTAAAGCTTATGATCAAGTACATTTTAGAGGAAAACAACATACAACGGTATTGTTTAAAAAAGACTTGATATAACTAATACAAGCACCTCGTGAGGATATTCCTCGTGAGGTGTATTTTTTTGTACAAGATAGTGCAGAATTTTTACATTTGGATATATAATATATACATGTATGTCATATCTATGCGTTCGTTTTGAATGGTAGATGGTTTATTGAAAGGATGTGAGACTATGTTAGTCTTATCTGGTATTTTAGTGATGGTCATCGGTCTGATGCTGCGCTTTAATGCCTTGTTAGTTGTCGTAGCCGCAGGTTTTGTAACGGGCCTTGCAGGTGGTCTCAGTATCAACGATATCGTTGGTGCCATTGGGGAGGCTTTCGTTAAAAATCGTTATATGTCATTATTTATTTTGATTTTACCTGTTATTGGTCTTATGGAACGTCATGGCTTACGTGAACGGGCAGAAATTTGATCGGCAAGATCAACGCTGCTACGGCTGGCCGTATCTTTATGATTTACTTATTTGTACGCCAAGTAACTGTAGCGTTTGGTATTAACATGTCCGGTATGGTTGCCATGGTACGTCCGTTGATTGCACCTATGAGTGAAGCTGCAGTAGCTCAAGGTCGCCCAGTATCTCAACGTACTCTTGATAAGGTGCGTGGTGTAGCTGCTTCTGCAGATAATACAGGCAATTTCTTCGGTCAAAACTTATTCCTTGCTGCTGGTGGGTTATTGCTTATCAAAGGTGTTATGGAACAATTAGGCTATTCTGTAGAGTTAACAGATATGGTGTTATACGGATTGCCAACTGCTGTTTGTGCCTATATCGTTAACTTCATTCGCTTTATTATCTTTGATAAAACAATTCAAGCCTCTGTAGCTCGTGACGAAGAGGATATGAAAGCTGGTAAATTAGTACCTAATGAATTTAATATCCTTGTTACACCAGAAGAATTAAAGAAGGAGGCTGAATAATATGTTAGAACTTATCTATAAAATGCAGCCCTTAGATTATGTATACCTTCTCGTAGGGATTATTCTATTTATCTTTGCCATTCAATCATTTTTAGATAAAGAACATAAATATCGTATCGGTACAGGTTTATTCTGGCTCTTGTACAGCGTGTCCTTTATCTTTGGCTCTTATCTATCAAAGGAAATCAATGGCTGGCTTGTTATCGCCATGGCTGCTATCGTCTTGGTAAAACAACTCGGCAAAGGTCATTACTTTGAATCTCCTATTGAATTCAAAAAAGACGAAGCAGTTCGTATTGGTAATGTTATTTTCGTACCAGCGTTGCTTGTTGGTATCATCACATTTATCATTGGCTTCTTTACTAAATTAGGCGCTCTTGTAGGCATTGGTATTGCCGCAATCATTGCTATGTGTGCTGCTCTTTACATCACTAAGGGTTCATTTAACCAAGGCTTCCATGAAGGTCGTCGTCTTATCGATGCTATCGGTTGGACTGCTATCTTGTCCCAATTATTAGCGGCCCTAGGCTATCTATTTAATTTGGCTGGCGTTGGTAAAATTATCTCCAGTGCTGTAGCTAGTGTGGTGCCTGCAGATAATGTATTCCTCGTAGTTGTAGCATACTGCATCGGTATGGTCATCTTCACAATGATCATGGGTAACGCTTTTGCAGCCTTTGCGATGATTACAAGTGCCATCGGTGTTCCAATGCTCGTTGTAGCTCATGGTGCAAACCCAGCTGCTATTGGTGCTATCGCAATGCTTGCTGGCTATTGCGGTACCTTGATGACACCTATGGCGGCAAACTTTAATATCGTACCGGTAGCGCTTCTTGAAATGCGCGACCAATACGGCGTTATTAAAGCTCAACTTCCAATTGCATTGATTATGCTCGTGTTGAACATCCTATTGATGTACTATTTTATTTAAGACCTTGTTCTGTGGATGAACAATCTTTTGAAATATCCTTATGAGGTGTTATGATGAAAACTATTTTAATTACTGGATTTGATCCATTTGGTGGCGAACCTATTAATCCTGCATGGGAAGCTGTAAAAACGATGGATGGTTATACTGATGGCGATTACAAGGTGGTAACTCAAATGGTGCCAACTGTACGTTATACTTCTGTTGATACTGTGAAAGCAGCTGCTGAAAAATGCGAACCAGATTTCATTTTATGTGTAGGACAAGCCGGTGGCCGTACTGATATTACAGTGGAACGTGTTGCTATTAACTGCGATGATTTTCGTATTCCAGACAATGCAGGCAATCAACCAGAGGATGAGCCAATCGTAGCCGATGGTCCTAGTGCCTATTTTGCAACGTTGCCGATTAAAAACATTGTTAACGCATTGCATCAAAATGGCATTCCTGCAAAAGTTTCTAATACGGCTGGTACTTTTGTATGCAATCACTTGATGTATGGTGTATGCCATTATGCGGCACAAAAGGGCAATATCAAGGCGGGCTTCATGCACATTCCATATTTGCCATCTCAAGTGGTGGATAAACCAAATCAACCTAGCATGGCTGTTGAAACTGTGCGTGCTACATTAGAAACAATCGTGCATGTATTAGCACATGGTGAAAGCTACGCCGCGCAGAATATTACGTATACAACACCACATGAATAGACGGCATTTCTAATACGTGTATCATATGTTACATAGTATTTTGATGTGGTGTGAAAATATAGATTCATATATTTTGTTTGTGTATAGATGAGAGTGGGTTATCTCTATGAATAGAAAATTAGTAGCAAGTTTAGTTTCTTGTTTTGTATTGGGTTCTGTCAGTGTCTATGCAGCCAATCCATTTAGTGATGTAGAGCCTTCTAGTTGGGCCTATCAATCAGTAGAACAATTGGCATCTGCCGGTATTATTAATGGTTATCCAGATGGGACTTTCAAAGGCAATAAAGATATTACACGCTATGAAATGGCTCAAATGGTAGCGAAAGCCATGGCGAATCAAGACCGCGCTAATGCAGAACAACAAGCTATGATCAATCGCTTGGCCGATGAATTTAGTAATGAACTCAATACATTGGGCGTGCGTGTAGCAAAATTAGAAGATCAAGTGGGTAATGTGAAGGTAACAGGAAATTACCGCTTACGCTATCGCGGCAGCCAATTGAAAGATGATGCATATGCTTATGGTACACATTCCTCCTTTGATTATCGGGCTCGTGTGATCTTTAATGCAAAGGTTAACGATAAAACCGATGCTGTTGTTCGTGTACAAGGTGCTGGCGAGCTTGGCAATAGCAACGCTAATGTAGCTCAGGTGAATCTTGCTTATGTAGACCATCATTTTGGTAAGGACACAACATTGCGCGTAGGTCGTCAACTCTATACGCCTGCACTAGGGCTCATGTATGATGACCTCATCGATGGGGCGCGCCTCATGTATAAACATGGTAAACTAGATGTATCCGCTAGCTATGGTTACTGGTGGGGTGGTGCAGGTACGTACCAAAATAAGGAAAATACTATCTCTGCAGCTATGCTAGAAGTGAAAGGTAAACTTAACAAACATGTTACCCTTGGCGGTATGTATGGCCGATTCCATAATGGTACATTATACCAAGGTCAAGATATTGATGCGGCTACAGGTAAACAAGTTAAATCCTTTATCGATTCCCCGTACAAAAATATTTGGGGCCTTAACGCGAATATGAACTTCAACCGTTGGAACGTATTCGGCGAATGGCTTACAGCACCAGGCATATCCAATTCCCAAGCTTGGATGGCTAGTGTAGGTTATGGTAATTACAATATTAGTAAAGCTCGTACTTATAGCGTACGTGGTCAATATTACTATGAAGAAGCTAACTCGCCTGTCTTCAGTAGTGCCTTTGCACCGGCCTATAGCTTCTTCAATCAACACTATGTGGATACTAAGGGCGTTGCTCATGTACGTAATGGTTTTAAAGGCTTTGTAGCTAATGTAAACTACGTACCATTCCAAATGTATCCATCGGTGCTTACTATGGCTTCGGTAATAAAGACATGGACGGTAATAAATTAGGTGATTACTGGCGTACAGATGTGAACTTCATGTTCTAATCTCAGAACGTCCTATACATGTGGTTTCAGAATTAGTACAGGCCTGTAATAATTCTCAGAAAGGATATATAGGGGTACTACAAAATAGAACAGGCCTGTTCTATTTTGTAGAAGGGGTTGTTCAAAATATAATAAGAGGCTGTCATTATTGACAGCCTCTTTTGCTATTGTTGAGCTATATTGGGATGAATAAAATTGATGTATTTTTCGTCGAGTAAACGTATGAAATAAGCAGATCGTTGTTGGATATAGGATTCTAAAATATCTAATTTTGCATCTGTTAATATATCTGATGGGATACGATTAAATTTAAATCCTAATAACGGTGTTAACATGGCACGGTGCGAATCGTGAAGATATAATTTTGCCAATGTATCAAAGGAGAGTCCCCAAAAACTGATATCTTTCACACCATTTAAATCGGCATATTCATCGTTAGTTATATTGTAGAATAATGAATTTCCGTGATCAAATAAAGGTGCAGGACCTAGGATACGATTGCTTTCATTATCGATGAGAACACCAAAATTGTTGAGGTGTCGGTCAGTATTATGAATGAGTGCATCGAATACCATCATATCAGAAATGGGGTAATACCGTACAAGCTAGCTATATCGTTCTGTGTGTCATATAACATAAGTTCATCACGAGATATCGTTTCTTTTAGGAGACCAGATATAGGCATGTATCCGACCTGTTCCGATGTGAATAGAGGGCACGCGCTAACTAGTTGGTCGTGGAATGTAGTGAGTTTATATTCCACATGTGCTAACCCCATAGCTGCTGCAATCTGACTAGCATATACCTCACTGAGTGCCTCAAGCCCTCCATTGGCATAGCGAGGTGTTGAACCTTTATATAAATAAATGACATCATTTTCACGATGCCAACATTTACGGAGCATGCCGTTTGTCGTGTATTCTGGGGTTGTTACAATGCCTTGTATATGACTATCTTCACCTGTGAAAGCGATGCCTGCTACAGTTTCGCTAAATGAATTGTCGTATAAATTAACATCTGACCATGAAATAGTAGCATGCGCTGGTTTTACCCAAAATGTATCATTTAGAGATAGACCATAGGTCACATCTAAATACCGATAGGGATTCTCTGTATCTGCAATGGCATCTAATAAATTTTCAACAAATGCACGGTTATTTGGAATCTTGCGTTGTAATAACCAGTTTTTTAGTCCTTTTATGGTAGGTTGCATATTTATTGGCAATGTCGCATTATCTATGATTGTTAAATCAGAAATATCCATGCGAACCAATGTGGTTAAGTTGACAACATCTTCGTGCCTCTCGATGCAAAACTGCAAGAGAGGGGTATCTTTGTTGAGTAATACATACTCCATGTGAATCCTCCTTTCCTTTGAGTTTTATATATGCTCATTATAGCATACGGAAAAGTCGATATAAGTAATATAGTTAGTAATCAGATTATCTTAGTTAATTAGTTATTAAATTGGATGATATGTATTTACCCAAGTTTATTGAGTTTTTCAAAGTTTTTCTTGAGCGAGAACCTAAAGAAATTTAGTTTATATTGCATAAATCTAAAAAAATTATTGAAGTAGGCATATAATAGCTATATATTTTTATAAATTAGTACACGCCTGTACCAATTTCAAAGTAGCTTATATATGTGGTTTCAGAATTAGAACAGGCCTGTACTAATTCTCAGAAAGGGGATATAGGGGTACTAAAAAAATAGAACAGGCCTGTACTAATTCATAGAAAGGATATATAGAGTTCCTACAAAATAGAACAGGCCTGTTCTATTTTGTAGAAGGGGATGTATTCGAGCCCCTATCTCCTAATGTTCTATAATTTAGCAATTAAAAAGAGTCGCACCAAACGGTGCGACTCTTTTTCTGTACCCAGTTTCTATATACAATTATTTTGTAACAACTTTAAGATCTACAGGAATTTTAGCTTCTACAGCTTCGCCTTTGATAACTTTTTGAGCTGTATCGATAGCGATTTTACCCATTTGGTCTGGTTGTTGAGCAATTGTTGCAGCCAATGTGCCGTCTTTAACAGCTTTGTCTGCGTCAGCAGTACCGTCGAAGCCTACGATGAAGATTGTTTTGCCTGCGGATTTAGCTGCTTGGATAGCGCCCAATGCCATTTCGTCGTTATGAGCGAAGATAGCTTGTACGTCTGGGTTAGCTTGCAAGATATTTGTTGCTACGTTCAAACCTTTTGTACGGTCGAAGTCAGCGCTTTGTTTTGCTACTACTGTTAAGTCTTTGTCAGCTACGTTGTGGAAACCTTGGCCCCGTTCACGAGTTGCGGAAGCACCAGGGATACCTTCGATTTCTGCAACTTTTGCAGCTTTGCCTACTTTATCAACGATAAGTTGTGCAGCCATTTCGCCGCCTTTTACGTTATCGGAAGCGATGTGAGCTACTACTTTGCCTTTATCAGCAGAGCGGTCAACAGTGATTACAGGAATGTTTTTAGCATTTGCTGCTTCTACAGAAGTAGAGATAGCTGCAGAGTCTACAGGGTTGATGATCAATACGGAAACGCCGCTTTCAATTAAGTCGGAAATATCGTTTGCTTGTTTAGCAGGGTCGTTTTGAGCATCAACGATTTTAACTTTAAGACCAAGCGCTTTAGCTTGAGCCTCAACGCCTTCTTTCATAGATACGAAGAATGGGTTGTTCAATGTGGAAACAGAGAAGCCGATCGTGCCAGATTTTTTGTCGCCGCCGTTATCAGCGCTTTTACCACAGCCTGCTACAAGACCGATAACCATGATAGCCATCGCCAACAGTAACAATAGTTTTTTTCATAGGAACCTCCTAGGCTTTCTTGCGGTCTGCAAGAACCGCCAATAAAATGACAATACCTTTTACAACTTGTTGATAGAAACTGGAAACGTCGAGAATATTTAACCCGTTGTTGAGGGTACCGATAATGAGGGCACCAATTAATGTGCCAACGATATGACCACGACCACCAGCAAGGCTTGTGCCGCCAAGAACTACGGCTGCGATAGCGTCAAGTTCATAGCCCTGCACCTGCTGTAGGTTGTGCAGAGTTAAGACGAGATGTGATGATTGCACCAGCGATACCACAGAGCATACCAGTTAAGGCATACACGAAGATTTTAACGCGGTCAATCTTGATACCAGCAATGTAACTTACCTTTTTCACTACCACCTACGGCGTATGTTTTACGGCCTAAGGATGTGCGGACTCAATACGAACCAGAGGATGATGAAAGCTAGGAACATTGTGATAGCTGGAACTGGAAGGCCTGCAATATCCCCTTGGCCAAAGCCGTGGAATAGAGGGTCTTGGGTAAGACCGGAAATTGGGTTACCATCTGTGAATACCAAAGTCGCACCACGATAGATGGTCATGGTCGCCAAGGTAGCGATAAATGGAGCTACGCGGCCATAGGTAATAACGAGACCATTAATACCGCCCAATACAAGGCCCGCACCTGCGGCTAAGACGATAGCCAATACTGGGTCAGTACCAGTTACGATGAGGTTGGCCATCACTGCACTGGAGAGGGCGAGGATGGAACCTACGGATAAGTCGATACCGCCAGTTAAGATGACAAAGGTCATACCAAAGGCGATGATCGCATTGATGGATACTTGGCGCAACAAGTTACGCAAGTTAGAGAATTCAAGGAAACTGTCGTTCATGACAGAGATAATTACAAATAATAGGATGAGGCCGATGAGGGGGGCCTAATTTTTTTACATATTGTAGAGCTTTGCTGTCCATTATTGTCCTCCTGTGGCTAATGTCATAATCGATTCTGGTGTTGCATCGCTGCGGTCCAAAATACCTGCTACGCGACCTTCATGAATGACCATAACGCGGTCGCTCATGCCGAGCACTTCAGGTAACTCAGAGGACACCATGATAATGGACACACCATCGTTCGTTAATTCGTTCATTAAATCATAAATATCACGTTTTGCGCCAATATCGATACCGCGTGTCGGTTCGTCCATGATAATAATGGATGGCTTTTTGCCAACCCATTTCGCGATAACCACCTTTTGTTGGTTACCACCAGATAGGGACGATGCCGGTTCGTGAATAGATTGTGTTTTAACGCCTAGTTTTTTAGACAATTCGTCAGCAAAGGAATTGAGCTTGCCCTTATCAAGTACATGAGATGGGCAAATATCGCCAAGGTTCGGCAATGTAATATTGGAACCGATGGAAAAATCGAGGATCAAGCCTTCGCTCTTTCTGTTTTCTGTAATGAAAGCAATGCCAGCTTTGATGGCATCTTCTGGTTTTTTTACAGTTCAGAACGGAGCCGTTAACGGTTACGGTACCGCCATTGTGTTTATCTACACCAAAGATAGCGCGCATGATTTCTGTACGGCCAGCGCCCATAAGGCCCGCTACGCCGAGGATTTCACCTTTGCGCAAGGAGAAGGAAAGGTCGTTGTCGAAACCTTCTGGTTTGAGGTTATCAACGCTCATCACTACTTCGCCTGGTGTTGTGGTGCGAGCAGGGTAGAACTCGTCGATAGAACGGCCTACCATGTGGCGTACCACTTCGTCTACAGAAATCTCAGAAGTTGGTTTAGTGATAATCGTGTGACCATCACGCATAACCGTGATCGTATCGCATTCGCTAAATACCTCTTCCATGCGGTGAGAGATATACACGATAGCAACACCGCGCGCTTTCATTTTGCGCATCATATTAAACAATGTCGCCGTTTCACGCTCGGTGAGGGCTGCTGTTGGTTCGTCCATGATGACAACCTTTGCATCTAACATTAAGATGCGAAGGATTTCCGTCATTTGTTGGTGACCAACGGAGCAAAGGCCTGCCTCAGTAGTGAGGGGCAATTCGATACCTAGTTCTCGGCATGTATTCTCTGCCTCAGCGAGCATCGCTTTTTTATCGAGCATGCCACATTTATTGCGCTTTGGTCTCATTAAATATAGATTTTCTAACAATGTTAGATTTGGCCAAATGTTGAGCTCTTGGTGGATGAAAGCTACACCGTTTAGCTCGGCCTCTCTCGGATTCGGGAAGGTGCGCTCTACGCCGTCGATGGTGATGGTACCAGCGTCTGCCTTGTGAATACCGGTAAGGATATTCATGAGGGTGGACTTGCCGGCCCCATTTTCGCCCATCAAGGCGTGAACCTCGCCCTCCTTGAGGGTAATACTTACATCGCGCAACACTTGGTTCGTACCAAATGCCTTCGCAATGCCTGACATAACAATTTCCATAACTACTCCTATATGATTGGTGAAAGTATCGTTTACTTATGCGTTATATTTCATATGCGCTTGTCTTACGGACGGTCGCTAAAAATGCAATCGGCACGCAAAATGATATTTGCATACGGAGATGCCTCACCAGTTCTAATGATGCACTTGCATTGTTTTGTTGCTTCTTTGAAAGCATCATGGTTAGTTGTAATCCATTCGAAATCAGTGCAAGGGAATGTGGATTCCAAGAAGGCGTGACCCTTTGGATTAAAATCCTTCATTTCCTTGGCGATATGAATTGCTTCAATCTTCATATGCTTTGTAATGAGAGATACAACTTGCTCAAAACTTGGTACACCGAACTCTAAAGCAAGGTCAATCTTTTGAACCCCTTCAGGTACGGGTAGACCACAATCAGAAATACAAATCGTATCTGTATGACCAAGATCCGCAAGAACCTTGGCAATATGACTATTTAAAATGCCGTTTCGTTGCATAAATACTCCTTTCATTTCAATGAATGAGGCTGTAAAGCCTCGTTCATTGTTCCCCTTATTATATAGATGTCGAATGCATTCGTTATTAGGTAAATTTCGTTGGAGCTGAATAGGACTTTTAAAGCGACTTTGGCCCTGCGAAGGCCGTAGGCCGTAGTCAGACCCGGCCGGTGGAGCTTTTAAAGCCCTATTCAGTTCTCTAGTATTACTTGGATACGAATGCGTCGACCTCATCCTTCGTAGGCATGCCACCTTGGGCGCCTAGTTTTTGGATGGAAAGGGCCGCTGCTGCGTTGCCGTAGTGTAGGGCGTCGGCTAGGCTTTTACCATTAACGATAGCCGTAGCAAAGGCCCATTAAATGTATCGCCTGCGCCTGTTGTATCTACTGGTTCTACCTTGAAACCAGATACGGTGTGGATTTCGCCGTTGTCGGCATAGCCCACGCCTTTACTGCCAAGAGTAACGATGATTTTGTTTTCGTTTGCTAACAATGTTTCCTCTGTAGATTGGTTAGGGTAGAGGGCAGATAACTCATGTTCATTTGGCGTGATATAGGTTGCTAATTCTAACCATTCAGGATTGAGGTCCGCCGCTGGAGCCGGATTTAAGAGGACCTTTACATTAGCATTGTGACAACGACGAACGATATATTCGATTGTGGGAATAGGAATCTCGTTTTGTACCATTACAAGATCTGCTTGTTCGATAGCAGACCAAGCATTATCTACGACAGATTGGTCCACCTTAGCATTAGCACCTGCAATAACAATAATACTATTGTCACCTTCAGCCAATGTGATGTGGGCTGTGCCAGTTGTAGTATTTGGAACCGTAACGATGTAGTCTGTATTGATATGATTTTCTTTTAGGTTATCCATAATCATTTGGCCGTACGCATCTTCGCCGATACAACCTACCATAGTAACCTCTGTGCCTAGGCGAGCGGCAGCAACCGCTTGGTTTGCACCTTTACCGCCATGTGCGATGTGCAATTCGTTGCCCATAATTGTTTCGCCTGCTGCGGGACGCTTATCCGCGAGGACCACAATATCCATGTTGCAACTACCTATAACAACAATGCGCTTCATGATATCTCCTTACCTGTTTATTAGTGTATCTTAATTCTGTTATTAGTATAGCGTAAATAACATTGTTTATCTACATAAATAACCATAAATTATGGGTATAAAAAAATCGGTATACATTTTCTTAAGTAAGAAATGTATACCGAAGGTATTTGGTGGTTTATAAAAACGATGGTTTATCGTAGTGTGTACCCGGTTCACCTACACCAATGCTAGCGCGGCTGAATGGTGTTTCGTCTTCAACGTGGAGGATATCGTAAACGGCTTTTACTACAGCTTCGCGTGTAACTTGTGCGTCGTTGAATGGAGCGCCTTCTGCGATAAATTCATAATTTGTGTTCTCCATATTGTTATAGAGCCAAGGTAAACGCAAAATAGTGTAGTTTAGGTTAGATTCTCGTAAAACGTTGCGCGCCTGACGTTCGCCTTGTACATAGCTAATTGGTAGATTACCGAAGGTAAATTTTTCTAAAGCCGTTGGAAATTCACCAGATAGGCCAGCCATGGATAAGCCGATGATACGACGAATGTTTTGGCGAGCAAGTGCTTTCACAATAGCTGCCATATCACTGCCCGTTTCCATTGCACCTAGGAATACGATTTCTGTATTCTTAACGGCTTCCTCTAATTTTAGGATTTTGAAAGGATCCTTCGATAACGGTTATCCGTTCGTGTTCTAAAATTTCCGGATGAATGCGTGTGCTCAATTGACGTCCATATAATGTGATGTGCATATCTGTATATGTTAGAAGTGTTGCTGTCAATCGTTGTGCGATTTGGCCTGCAGCGCCTAAAATTGTGATATATTTGTACATGTAGACCTCCTGTGTGGGCATAATAATATATGCATTATATCATAACTATGTGACGAGGAAGTGAGAAAGCTATGTATAGAAAGATTCTGATTTTAATAGTAACATGAAGATGCGTGGACACTCTTTATAATTTGAATGCATTATGATTTAATGATATCAAAGTAAGATTTTATTTAATCTTAATCTGTCATTGAAAGAGAGAAGGCATTCATTACAAAATTATTTGGAGGGAACTAACATGAAATTTCTAGATCAATTGGGAGATGCGGTAAAGGACGTAAAAGAATTAGCTAAATCCAAGGCTAGTGTTGTGAAAGACTTAACTGCTGATGCAGCACAAGAAGTGAAGGTATTGGCTAAAGAAAAGGCGGCAGATGTTAAGGCTAAATCCGCTGATGCGGCGCAAGAAGTAAAGGTCTTGGTTAAGGAAAAAGCGGCAGATGTAAAGGCTAAATCTGCTGATGCAGCACATGATGTAAATGAATTAGTAAAAGCGAAGTCTGCAGATGTCGCAAAAGACCTAGAAGCTACCCTTAAGGAGAAGGCTGAAGAGTTAAAACAAAAGGCTAGAGAAGTAAAAGATATAACGGCGGACGCGGCTAAGGATATTACGGATACTGTTAAAGAAAAATCTGCAGGAGCAGCAAAAGACATTAGAGCGAAAGTTACTGAAAAAACAGAAACTAAAGGAAAAGCTGAAGAGCTAAGTGAAGAAGTAGTAACAGAGAGTGAAGAAAAGACTGAATAGAGATTTAGGTTGAATCAACTAAGCGGCGGCATCGTTTATTCGGTGTCGCTTTATTTTTTGTAAGAGGGATATTATTGCATAGAAAAGGATTATAAACTTTCACAATACCCATATAAATGTTAAAATAAACAGTATATATTCTATTGAAGAAAAGAGGGTATTATGGAACGGATAAAGGATCTCGTGTACACCCATGACCAGGGTGGACAGTTTAGATGGGTAACGGTGAGCACCTTGATGCTCGCGTTAGGTACGATTTTGCACTTGGTGAGTCCAAGTTTTGCAGGGGTTACGCCAAACTGGATGATTTCTGCGTATTGCGTAGCAATATTGTTGACAAAACCTAGTGTATCGCAAGCATTGGGCATAGGTTTAGTGGCAGCATTGATTGAGGTGTTAACCTCCAAATCTGGCTTCCCTTATGGTAACTTGTTATCCGAACCAGCTGGTGCATTGGTGATAACATTTATTTCTCGCACCATGACATCTATGAACATCGGTAAAATTGGTTCCTTTGAAATCACACCGATTGTAGGATCATTCTTTACGACTGTCGTATCTGGTGGTATTTTCGTTACGTTGTTATGGCAAATTGCAAACTTGCCTAATAATGTATATCTCTACGCTATGTGGCCTCTCGTGTTAGTAGTAGCGGCTGTAAATGCAGCGATTACACCAGTATTGTACATTCCAGCTCAAAAGATGTTCGCTAAACGCGGTATGTTGCCTAGCGGTAGCGAAGCTTCTAGTGACCATAGCGGACTCGTGATTACGCCAGAACGGGATGCAAAGATTTCTATTGAGCACATGAATTATTATCATCCTAAGGCGACTGAGCCTACGTTAAAGAACATCAACCTTGATGTGCATGATGGCGATTTCCTCGTTGTAACAGGCCCTGCTGGCTGTGGTAAAAGTACGCTTTGCATGGCCATGGTAGGGGCGGTGCCTAAATTCTACGGTGGTCGCCTAGAAGGTATGGTGTTCGTAGATAGTAAAGCTACAACGCAATTATCGATTCCTGAGTTAGCAAACCATGTCGGCGTTGTTCTTGCCGATTACGATACACAACTTGTAACGATGACCGTTCGTGAAGAAGTAGCCTTTGCTATGGAAAACCGTGGTTACGATCGAGCAACCATCGATGCCCGTTGTGCAGAGGTATTTAAACAAGTGGGTATTGAAGGCCTTGAAGATCGTAAAATTACGAGCTTGTCCGGCGGTCAACGTCAACGTTTGGCGATTGCTTCCGTGTTGGCAACCAATCCATCTGTCCTCGTTCTCGATGAACCAACGAGCTCTCTTGACCCAGATGGGACAGCTGAACTATATCGTCTCGTTGGTGATTTAAACCGCAATCATGGTATCACTGTTGTGGTTATCGACCATGATTTGCATGCCGTATTGCCATATGCTAACCGCATGGCGCTTATGGTGGATGGTGAAATCGTATGCGATAGTGATGTGGCTACCACATTGGAATACATGTATAACCATGATATTTATGTAGAAGCGTTGCCATCCGTGTTTACAACGTATATGGAATTGGAAAAGGCCGGTTACCATAGCGATGAACCTTGGCTTAGCATCGAATCGGCTATTAAGGGCCTTCATCACATTGAAATGGCCAAGGCCATCGACCGTTCTCGTTATGAACATACGAATGTAAATGGTGAAAGTCAAGCTCAACATGGTAATCCTATAGGTGAAAGTACAGGAGGTGGCGCACATGCTTAAGGTAGAAAACTTACGATTTGGCTATGTGCCTACCGTAGATATTTTTAGAAATGTAAACTTTACCATTCATGAAGGCGAATTTATTGCTGTTGGTGGTAAAAATGGTTGTGGTAAAACGACGATTACCCGTCTTTTAGTTGGTCTCGAAAAGGCTGCTGAAGGCCACATCCGTTATAACGGCAAGGATATTACATCTATGCCACCATCTAAACGAGGCCAATTTATTGGGTATGTATTCCAACAACCAGATCGCCAAATGTTTAGACCTACTGTGGCTACAGAGGTGGCATTTGGTCCTGAGTCCTTAGGTCGTTCTAAAGATGAGGTTACACACATTGTAGACGAAGTATTGGAACGCTGCGGTATTAGTCATTTGCGCAACGAGTATCCACCTACATTGCGTCGTGGTGAAAAGCAACGCGTTGCTATTGCATCGGCGTTGGCAATGCAGTCTAAAATTCTTATCCTCGATGAACCTACAAGTGGTCAAGATGGTAAGGAAACCAAAGAATTGTTAGCCTTGTTACGTCAGTTGAACAGTGAAGGTATTACGATCTTATTGATTACCCATGATATGGAAATCATGGCTTCTGAATGTTCCCGTGCCATCATCATGGGACATCGTACTGTATCTTTTGACGGCACACCAGAAGAATTATTTTCAAAATCTACCGATGAACTACATGATCTTGGTCTCACAAAACCGCCAAGTGTGGAGCTTTCACAAGCAGTACCAGGCTTAGGTTACTGCAAATCGATGGATGAATTACGGACGCGCCTTATCGCGCAATTGGCAGAATAGGAGGGGACCATGGAACGATTAGTACCATTAACAAAAATTTTGATGACCCTCGCTGTATCCGTATGGGCCATCTTCTTAAGAGACTGGATGTCATTGATGGCATTAGTTGTCGTAGAATTAGTAGCGCTTTTGTTGACCGGTTTATTATGGAAACAATATAAGGCCGTGTTTGCGTTAGTTGTATTCGCTGTATTCTTAGGTATCATTCAATACTTGGGCAGCGGAGATATCGTTTCGGCCGTTGTATCCGGCCTTCGTATGCTAGCCATGACGCTCGTATTTATTGCACTCTTAGCAACAACTAAATTGCAAGATTTAACAGCGGCCCTCGTAACACAATGCAAAATTCCTTATGAATATGCATTTATGTTTACTGCAGCCCTTCGCTTTGTACCTGATTTCATTGGTGAAAGCAAAGCTGTACAAGAGGCTCAATCTTGCCGAGGTCTTTCCTTAGACGGTAATATCTTTAAACGCATGAAATCCTATGGATCTGTTATCCAACCATTGCTTTTAAAATCCTTGGGCCGTTCTGAAACAATGGCGCTATCATTGGAACTTAGAGGCTTTGGTGGTAAGACACATAGCTTTGCCGCATCCGTAGGTCTTAAATTATTAGACTATATAGTGATTGTTGCGTTAGTTGTAGTTACGCTTATTTTATTTGGTGTACTATAGAGATATACTGTCTAGATAAAATGATAGAATAAGGTATACTATTAATACTTTAAGATTATAGATCTTTCAATGAATGCAAAAAAATCCCTCATCTAGAAGCTTAGAATATATAGATGGGGGATTTTTGCATTATTTTTGTAGTTTTTGTTTTAGTAAATCTAATGGACCACCGTCTGATAGTGCTACACGTTTTGGTGGATTGATTAATTTACCATTTTCAGATATAAAGTATGCTGCATTATTTTTTATATCAAACATGATGATATTTTCATAGCTTGTACCGTCTGGTAATACAGATTTTATTGCAACAGCTATATTTCCACCCGGAAAATAGCGAATTCGATCGTTATCATAATACAAGGATGAATTATAGCTATTGGATGTTAAGTAGACCCAATCAATAGCGAAAGCATTGTTGATAAATAGGCTAGATAAAATAGTGAAGAATGATGCAATAAGTACTTTTTTCATAGAAACCTCTTTGAATTAAAATGTTTGCCAAATTGTCGTTGGAATAATTTAGTTGCAACAATATAGGATGGTGAGTTAATAGCGCTAGGAATTGTTAAATCTCTTTTTATATCATCGATAGACATTCGGTTATGATCAATAGATCCGTTTAAATTGTAGACCGTAATTGCATTTGGTCGCCAATTGATTAATCGCTTATTTTGATTAAAAAAATAAGAGTTTTCATTTTTATAAATTTTATTTTGCTTATAGTTAATAGAGTATTCTGTAGCGTTAACCATAAAATATGGATTCTGAATTCTTACTGTTTTGATTGTTGTAAAATCAATATAGATATCCATAGTATCATTGGAGTAATATAACATATATTGATTGCCATTATTTTTTTTAATGAATCTATGGAAGCGGCATTAGCTATAGAAACTAAATAGATTGTCGAAATAATTGCTATAAGTAGGCCATGTAAACATTTCTTCATAGAATCCTCCTAAATAGTAACTTCATTTTGTATTCATCTATTTAAAGAATATATGAGAAGAATTGAATAGTCAATATATTTTTCTATATTAAAAGTATTTATACAAAACATTATAATGTGTGTTGTTATAATAGTAAGAGAATATAGTATTTATGAGGGACTAAAAATGAATCAATTGGTTATACGGAAAATTAAAAAAATAGATATTAACGCATGTTTATCTATTTACAACTACGAGGTCGAACATGGCGTAGCCACCTTAGATCTTGAGCCGCGCACATTAGAAGAATGGCATGAGTGGTATAATGCGCACAGTGAGGAGCATCATCCTATCATTGTAGGGTCCATTGATAATGTAGTGGTTGGCTATGCATCGCTCTCATCTTATCGCCCAAAAGAAGCGTATAAGAGTACGGTGGAATTGTCTATATATATTCATCAAGATTACCGTGGTCAAGGTGTAGCAACACAACTGATGGAACGTATTATAGCTATGGCGAAATCTGATGATACATTGCATAATGTGGTATCCGTTATTACGGCCGGCAATGAGGGGAGCACGAAATTACATAATCGATTCGGCTTTACCTATTGTGGACTTACCCCTGAGGTTGGGTTTAAACATGGAAAATATCAGGATACCGAAACTTACGCATTATTGGTATAATAATAGATATTAAATCATTCATATATCCGTGGGGTTGCGGATGGATGCTATATATAGATAGGGGTAAGTTATGATAAATATGAAAGCAGAACGGCAGTTCATAGGCAATAGTACGTATCGTAGCCGATTGGTGGATGGTCATTTTCATACTGAATTATGTCCACATGGCAGCGGTGATAGAACGGCGCTTATGATTGAAAAGGCCATTGAACTACGCATCGAAAAGGTGTGCTTAACAGAGCATGCTCCGTTGCCAAAGGCCTTTGAGGCAGAGTACGGCGGCGACAAGGTTGCTTATGATACGGCGTCTCTTAAACTCAATCAAGTGGATTCCTATCTTGAATTAGGTCGTGAATTACAACGTGCCTATGGTACGCATATCGATATTTCCCTTGGATTTGAGGTGGATTATATCCCTGGTTTTGAAAGCGATATCCAAGACTTCCTTGATCGCTATGGTCCATTGACGGATGATAATATATTATCTGTTCACTTTATGGATGGTGTAGGTGGCAAATACTACTGTGTTGACTATAATACAGAGGAATTTAAAAAGGGCTTTGGTCCTTGGATTTCTAATCAAAGTGAATTGTACTATAAATACTTTAGTATCATTCGCCAAGCGGTGCGCGCTGATTTAGGTACGTATACGCCAAAGCGAATCGGTCACTTTGATTTAATCAAGAAATACCAACACCATTTCGGATTTGAACATCATTTAGATAAACGAAATGCTCAATTGGTGAGCGATATATTACATATTATGCGCGTTCAAGGTAGAGAACTAGATTATAATATGAGTGGGTTCTTTAAACCTGATTGCGGTGAAATGTATCCAAGCCGCTTTATTCAAGGAATAGCTGCCATTATTGGTGTGCCCTTTGTGCTAGGATCCGATGCGCATAGCGTAGCAGATGTAGCAAAGGTTTGGGATTAGAATTAATACTCCTCTATTGACAATTCTATAGAGGAGTATTATTATAGTTTTATGCTTTAATACGCTAAAGCGATAAAATCTAAAAGAATCTATATATTTTAAATAGTAATATTAGCATGGTTTATAGAAAGGATGATCCTCATGGTACAGAAACAGTTGCCTACAGGTTTTCGTGATGATATAGGTGCTGTAGCGGAGCGCAAGGATGATGTGAGTCAATATTTGCTCAGCCTTTGCCGCAATCGTCAGTATACAAAAATTTCTACACCCCTCGTAGAATACAAAGATGTGTTTAATGGTTACACATTAGGCCGTGGTCAACATATGTACGAATTCTTTGGTAGTTCTGATGCATCCGTGGTTATCCGCCCTGATTTAACCATGCCAATCGGTCGTTTCTTGGCAACTACGAATATTGAATTACCTCGCAAGTTCTACTATCTTGGCGACGTGTTGATGAAAAATAAGCAACATCGCGGCGATATCAACCAAGTCACACAAGGTGGCATCGAAATGGTCGGCTATGAAGGTATTGATGCTGAGCTAGAATGCTTTGCCATCATTAAAGAAGTGAACGAATCACAGCTCAATAATACCTTATTATTAGAGATTGGCGATGCTCGTTTCTCTCGTGCCATTACCGATGCATTGGGATTGACAGATGGTGAACGGGCCGATTTGCTGGATGCATTATTTACCAAATATTTGCCACGCTACAATGAATTGATTAGCGAATTTAAAAAAATAATGCACTCTATCCATTCCTTACGATTTGGCCTCGTTTATTTGGCACTGTAAATGATATTAAAAACGAACTCAGTCAGGTGATTTTTGCCAGCAGGTGCACAACGTATTTTAGATAGTCTTATGGATTTAGCTGGTCAAATCGAAGCAACTGGTCAACAAGTTCGCATTGATGTATCTACAGAACCGCTTCAATCCTATTACACAGGCCTTACCTTTAGAGGCTATGTAGACGGTGTATCTCAATACATTGTCAGCGGTGGCACGCTATGATGGACTCTTATCTGGATTTGATGGTACACCGATGCCATCCGTTGGTATGGCTTTCAACATTGATGTTCTTACAGATGTGCTTATGCAAGGTGAAAGCAATATCCAAGATAATGGCAAATTGCGAATCGCTTTAACAAAGGGCCGCGTTGAAAAGGATTTTATTCCTCTCTTAGAGTCTTGTGGCATTGATTGTGAACCGTTGCGCAACAAGGCGCGTAAGTTGATCATTCCATTGGGGGATTCGGTAGAGGTTATCTTAGCGAAAGGCCCTGATGTAACGACATATTTAAATAATGGTGTCGTTGATTTGGGCATCGTTGGTAGCGATGTACTGGATGAACAAGATAATACATCCTATGAAATGCTAGATTTGAAGACGGGTCAATGCCAATTTATCTTGGCTTCCTTAGAAGGGTACAATCCGAAGGAAGGCCGCCGTCAACGAATCGGTACAAAATATCCAACCATTACAAAACAATATTTCGGATCTCAAGACGTAGAAATCATTAAAATTGAAGGTTCCGTTGAATTGGCTCCGCTCGTAGGCTTAGCCGATGCCATCGTAGATATTACAGAAACTGGTACAACACTACGAGAAAACAATCTTAAAATCTATGATTGGCTCCAACCAATCTCAACGCGTCTTGTAGCAAATCCATTGGCATTGAAACAAAAAAGAAATACCATCTTTGCATTGATTGATCAATTACAATCGGCTATTGATAAAAAATAGATGGCATAGGCTATTGCGATGTGATGAGAAACGTTTACAATAGAAGTATTGATATACATAGTTTGAAATGAGGACATACAATGAAAATTTACAAAGAATCTCTTGATGCAATGCTTAGCATTGTCCGCCAATATACACAACAAACAACAGATATGGAAATTGAACGCCGCGTGTACGATATTATCGAAAACGTGCGTGCTAATGGCGATGCAGCACTCCGTGAATATTCTGAAAAATTCGATGGCGTAAAACTAGATGATTTCAAAGTGGATCAATCTATCATCGATGCGGCATGGGACAATTTACCAGAAGACTTGAAACACGCTTTATTGGTAGCAAAGAAAAATATTACCGAATTTCACAGCCGTGAAATAGAACAAGGCTTTGTAGATATGGATACACCGGGCATTACACGTGGTCAAAAGGTAACGCCATTGGCTCGTGTTGGTCTCTATGTTCCAGGTGGCACAGCGGCATATCCATCTACCATTATGATGACTGCATTGCCTGCAAAAATCGCTGGTGTTAAGGAAATCATCATGGTAACACCTCCTCAAAAGGATGGCATTAATCCTGCTGTGCTAGGCGCTGCAAAACTTGCTGGTGTTGATGCGGTATACCAAGTGGGTGGTGCTCAAGGTGTTGCGGCTCTTGCGTATGGTACTGAACAAATTCCAAAGGTAGATAAAATCGTAGGTCCTGGTAACATTTATGTGGCCACTGCCAAGCGCCAAGTATTTGGTCAAGTTGATATCGACATGATTGCAGGTCCTAGTGAAATCGGTATCATCGCTGATGAAAGTGCTAATCCAGTACATCTTGCTGCGGATTTATTATCTCAAGCAGAACATGATCCACGAGCTCGTGCCATCATGGTTACCAATAGTGAAAAACTAGCTAACCTCGTATCTGATGAGGTAGAACGCCAACTTTCACAATTACCTCGTGAAAGCATTGCTCGTCCAGCTATCGAAAACAATAGCTATATTGCTGTTATGGATAGCGTAGAAGATATGTTTACCGTGATGAACGAAGTAGCGCCAGAACATTTGGAAATTCAATTACCGGACCCTATGGAATATATGAGTATGGTAGAAAATGCGGGCTCCGTATTCCTTGGCAGATATGCCTCTGAGCCATTGGGCGACTATGTAGGCGGTACAAATCACGTATTACCTACGAGTGGTACTGCAAAATTCTTGTCCCCACTTGGTGTGTACGATTTCGTAAAACGCATTTCCTTTACTCAATTTAGCCGTGAACGCTTACAAGAGGTGGCGAAGGATATTACTACTTTGGCTCGTACAGAAGGTCTTGAAGCACATGCTCGTGCTATTGAAGTGCGCTTTGAAATAATTGTATGGATGGGAGGATTCCCGCAAGGGCCTCCCTAATGATAAAGAGGATACTATGATGAGAACAAATCGGTCAGCTACGGTAACTCGTAAAACGGGTGAAACAGATATTACAATTACACTTACCCTCGATGGAAATCAAGATATTCACGTTGATACAGGCATCGGTTTCCTTGATCATATGCTCCATTTGTTGGCTAAGCATGGCCGTTTTGGTCTGGCTGTGAAAGCCGTAGGCGATACGTACGTAGATGCGCATCACACGGTGGAGGACATTGCATTAACCTTGGGTCAAGCATTGACACAAGCCCTTGGTGACAAGGCGGGTATCGAACGCTATGGAGACGCGTGGGTGCCTATGGATGAGGCGTTGACACAGGTTGTTATCGACCTTAGTGGCCGTCCATACCTCGTGTTTAATGGTGAGTTTACGACTCCTGTATTGGGTGGTAATTTTGAAACAGAATTGGTAGAGGATTTCTTCCAAGCCTTGGCTGTGAGTGGTGCTATGAACTTACATGTGCGCAACGAATATGGTCGCAATACGCATCATATTATTGAAAGCATGTTTAAGGCTACGGGCCGTGCATTGCGTAAGGCGGTTACCATTAACCCAGACATTCAAGGTGTGAATTCTACAAAGGGTATGATTTAATCGAGTCCTTGTGAATGGTGAAAGCAGGGCCACATAAGGCTCGTGAATAGAGGAGATACTATGATTTTTCCAGCTATAGATTTACAAGATGGTCGCAGCGTACGCCTGTATAAGGGCGATTTTGCGAAGGAAACCATCATTAATCCGGATCCGGTTGACCAAGCATCTCAATACGAGGCTGCTGGTGTTGGCGCTTTGCACCTCGTCGATTTAGATGGGGCGAAGGCGGGGAAACCGGTCAATGTAGATATTGTTAAACGCGTACGCGCTGCATTTACAGGTGTGTTAGAAATCGGTGGCGGTATTCGTGATAAAGCGGCTGTAGATTTATATTTAGAAATTGGCGTTAATCGCGTTATTCTCGGCTCTGTAGCCCTTAAGAATCCTGAATTGACGAAACAGGTTATCACCGAATACGGCCCAGAACGCATCGTCATCGGCGTAGATGGTAAGAATGGTAAGGTCGCTGCGGAAGGTTGGCTCGACCAATCTGATGTACCTATGACCGACCTTATCGGTGCTATGGTGGCAGCCGGTGCTAAGTATTTTATCGTTACCGATGTGGACCGAGATGGCACTATGCAAGGTGCTAATGAAGACCTATTGGGTTCCTTACAAGATCAATTCCCTACGGCACGTATTGTTGCATCCGGTGGTGTCCGCAATTTAGAGGATATTAAAAACCTTGAACAACGCGGTGTAGTAGACAGTATTGTAGGCAAGGCCTTGTATGAAGGCACTATTACATTAGAGGAAATTGCTGCGTTTAATAAGGAGAAAACATCATGTTAGCGAAACGGATTATTCCTTGTTTAGACGTAGATAATGGTCGCGTAAAAAAAGGCGTTAACTTTGTAAACCTCGTTGATGTAGGGAGCCCTGTTGATATTGCGGCTACCTATGAGGAACAGGGCGCCGATGAGCTCGTATTCCTCGACATTACGGCTACGGTAGACAGACGTACAACGATGCGCGATGTGGTGACAGACATTTCAAAACATGTGTTCATGCCTCTCACCGTAGGTGGTGGCATTAAAACTGTGGATGATATGAGCGCGCTATTGAAAGCAGGCGCCGATAAGGTATCGCTGAATTCAGCGGCTTAGCGCGTCCAGAACTCATCAGTGAAGGCGCTCAAAAGTTTGGCAACCAATGTATGGTAGTAGCCATTGATGTAAAAACGGATCCAGACACTGGTAAATGGTATGTGTATACCCATGGTGGTCGCAAGCGTAGCGATTGGGAGGCCCTTGCGTGGGCTAAAGAAGCTGTGAGCCGTGGCGCTGGTGAGTTATTGGTAACGAGCATGGATAAGGACGGAACTAAATCCGGCTTTGATATTAAACTATATAAAGCCTTGGAAGAGGTCGTAGATGTACCGATTATCGCCTCCGGTGGAGCTGGTACGGTACAGCATTTTATCGATGTATTCACCGAGACTGGTGTTACCGGTGCACTAGCAGCGTCTATATTCCACTTTGGTGAAATTAGCATTCCCGATTTAAAATCACAATTGAAGGCAGCGGGCATTGCTGTTAGATAGGGTAGGAGATTGTAGCATACATGAAACCAGACTTTAATAAGGGTGGCGGCCTGTTACCGACGGTCGTTCAAGATAATACAACAAAAGCAGTGCTCATGGTGGCGTGGATGAACGAAGAGAGCTTTCACAAAACATTGGAGACAAAGGAAACTTGGTTCTGGTCTCGTTCTCGCCAAGAACTTTGGCATAAGGGCGGTACCAGTGGCAATGTGCAACACGTGGTGGATATGAAGCTCGATTGCGATGGCGATACATTACTAGTCCTCGTCAATGCGGAAGGGCCTGCATGTCATACAGGAGCGGTGAGCTGCTTTTTTAACGATGTAGAAGCGTAGAAACATAAGAAATATGAGGTGAGATGACGCATAGGCGTTAGCTTTCACAAAGGAGAAGAACAATGGCCAATCAACAAACATTAGAAGAATTATACGCCATTATCAAAGGGCGCAAGGAAACTCCAAAGGAAGGATCCTATACGAATTACTTGTTCGACAAGGGACTCGATAAAATCTTGAAGAAGGTGGGTGAAGAAGCAACAGAAGTTGTCATCGCTGCTAAAAATGAAGACCCTCAAGAGCTAGTATATGAAACAGCAGACGTACTCTATCATTTGCTCGTGCTATTGGTAGAAAAAGGCGTTCCTTATGAAGCTATCTTAGAAGAGTTGGCAAGCCGTGAAGGCGTTATCAGCAAAACACAGGAACGCAAAGCGATTACAGATTTGTAAGGAGTAGAGTATGAAGAAGATTATTGGCCAATTAAAGCCGTATGTGCCAGAGGAACCGGCGGAATCCGTCAAAGCTCGCCTCGGTGTGGAGCGCCTTGTGCGATTATCAGCCAATGAAAATCCTTATGGTACATCGCCAAAGGTTCGCGAAGCAGTATTAGATTATGTTACGAACAATGATGCCAATCTATACCCTGATGGCAATGCATCATCCTTGCGAAGCGTCCTAGCGGATTATTGGAAGGTAGCAGAAAATCAACTTGTTATTGGCGTCGGTCTTGATGAAGTGATTTCCATGGTAAATAAAACATTTATCAATGCCGGTGATTCTATCGTCATCAGCGTTCCTGCTTTTTCTGAATACGGCCTTAACGGCCTCGTAGAAGGGGCGGTCATTCGCGAGGTGCCATGCATCGAAGCCACAGGTCAATACGATTTAAGGCGATGCGCCAAGCCGTAGATACTACGACGCGCCTCGTATGGATTTGCAATCCAAACAATCCAACAGGGACCTATGAAACTGTTGAAGATATTCGTAACTTTATCAGTACATTGTCAAAAGATGTGTTAGTCATCATCGACGAAGCTTATATCGATTTCGTAACCTCCGTAGAGGTACCAACGGCACGAGCTTTGCTTGATGAATTTCCTAATGTATTTATTATGCGCACCTTCTCTAAGGCCTATGGCCTTGCCAACTATCGCGTAGGCTATATGATGAGTAGCGCTGAATTAGCGAACTATATTCAAACCATTCGCTTGCCATATAATTTGAATACCTTGTCCCAAGTGGCTGCTGAGGCTGCCTTTGGCGATCGTGAATTTTTGCGCAGCACCATAGAGAAGAATGCTGCAGAACGCGCCTTATGGGAACAAACGTTGGATGAAGTGGGCGGCACTTATTATAAGAGCGGTGCTAATTTTATCTTTATGTCCGTACCTAATGCGGATAGCCTTGCTGATGAATGGCTCGCTAAGGGCTATCAAGTACGTCGTGGACAACGAGATAATTGGTTGCGTGTAACATTACCACCTGCTAGTGATGGTGCTATTATGCGCGCTATTTTGAAAGAGTATATGGCTCGTCAATAATGTAGGTCATTTATATAGCGATGTACATTGCGACGTATGTTGCTATTTACATAGGCGTAAAGAAAGGATGTCACTATGATTGCCATAATTGATTATGATGCGGGCAATACATTTAATGTACAAAAAGCATTACAACATATCGGTCTTGATGCGGTATTGACCGCTGATCGAGATACCATATTGGCTGCTGATGGTGTGATTCTACCGGGTGTCGGCGCCTATGCATCGGCTGTTTCCGTCCTTCGTGAGCGCGGTCTTATCGACGTCATTCATGAGGTGGTAGAGCGCAACATACCATTGCTTGGTATTTGTTTAGGGATGCAGCTTTTGTTTGATGAATCTGAAGAATATGGACCGACTCCTGGCTTAGGTATTATACCGGGCACTGTGAAAGCCATTCCTAATAACCTCGGTCTTCGTGTACCTCATATGGGGTGGAATCAAAATACACTATGCCGCAAAGACAGTGTTTTTTCTGATGTAGCTGATAAATATACATATTTTGTGCACTCTTATTACGTAGATACAGATTCTCAATACATTACAACAACCGCGGATTATGGGATTAAGGTACCGGGCATTGTGGAGAGGGGAAATGTCTATGGCATGCAGTTTCACCCTGAAAAAAGCGGTAATGTAGGGCTTGATCTACTACGCACCTTTGGAAATATCATAGTAAAAAAATAAAATAGTCTTCGATATATGCTTTTAACGAATAATGAGTATCTAAAATGCTTAAGTGTAAATTGACATATTCTTGTTTACATATACAATAGGTATGTAAGTACTCATCAATTTATAAGCTAAAGTGGCATTGGAGACCTAATTTTATTAGAACTATTTATTCGGCACCTCCGATGTCACGTACATTGGAGGTGTTTTTATGGTTATGAATGGTATTTACTTAGTTATAGCCTCCGCGTGTATTCTAATTCTAGCGTACCGCTTTTATGGGCTTTCATAGCGGCCAAGGTGCTGACACTCGATCAGTATCGTCCAACGCCGGCTATGGTCCACAATGATGGTCACGATTACGTGCCAACAAACAAATGGGTAACATTTGGTCATCACTTTGCAGCGATTGCTGGTGCAGGTCCTCTCGTAGGTCCTGTTATTGCAGCCCAGTTCGGGTATTTGCCTGGCGCATTATGGATTCTCATCGGTTCCGTACTTGCCGGCGCTGTACATGACATGGTTATCTTATTTGCGTCCGTTCGTTATGACGGCAAATCCATCGCGGATATTGCCCGCGAAGAAATCAGTAAATTTGCTGGTTTCGGTGCTATGCTTGCTACATTGTTCCTATTGATTATCACACTTGCTGGTATGGCCGTAGTAGTAGCCAACGCATTGCATAATTCCCCTTGGGGTTTCTTCTCCGTATTTGCTACGATTCCAATCGCTATTTTCATTGGTATTTATTTGAAATGGTTGCGTCCTGGTAAAATTCAAGAAGCAACTATTATCGGTGTAGCGTTGATTTTCGCAGCTATTATCTACGGTCCAAACGTAGCAGCTAGCGAATATGCTTCTTGGTTTACATATGACTTGCAAACCATTGAAATCATGCTTGCAGTATATGGTTTCTTTGCAGCAGCATTACCTGTATGGTTATTGCTTGCTCCTCGTGACTACTTGTCCACATACCTTAAAATCGGTACAATCGGCGCATTGGCTCTTGGTATTATCATCGTAATGCCTGAAATCCAAATGCCAGCTGTTACCCCTTATATCTGGGGCGGCGGTCCTGTATTGAAAGGTTCTGTATTCCCTTACATCTTCATTACTATTGCATGTGGTGCGTTATCTGGTTTCCATACTGTTATCGCAACAGGTACAACACCTAAAATGCTTACTAATGAAAAAGAAATTTTACCTATCGGTTATGGTGCAATGTTAACAGAAGGCTTCATCGCTATGATGGCGTTGATTGCAGCTACTGCATTGCATCCAGATGATTACTTTGCTATTAACTCTACAGTTGAATCCTTCAAGGCATTAGGACTTCAAGTTCATGAATTGCCAGCATTGTCTGCAATGGTTGGTGAAGACTTGATGCACCGTCCTGGTGGCGCCGTATCCCTTGCAGTAGGTATGGCTCATATCTTCTCTAGATTGCCTAACATGGATCACTTGATGGGGTACTGGTATCACTTCTGTATCATGTTCGAAGCATTGTTCATCATGACTTTGATCGATGCTGGTACTCGTGTAGGTCGTTACTTGCTTCAAGAATTATTAGGTCATTTCCATCCTAAATTCAACGACCAACATTGGGCTCCTGGCGTTTATGGTTGTGCAGCTTTAATTTGTATTTTGTGGGGCTACCTAGTTCTACAAGGTAACATCGGTATTATTTGGCCTCTATTCGGTGTATCTAACCAATTATTAGGTACTATGACATTGGCTGTAGGTACTACAGTTATCATGCGACTTGGTCACAAACGTTATGCATGGGTAACAGGTATTCCTTGTATCCTCATGGCTATCGTTGCTATCGCTGCCGACTTTGAAAACGTATTTAACAGCTATATCCCAGCTGGTAAATGGATCCTAGTAGCGTTCAGTGCTGCTATGTTCCTCATGATTCTCATCGTATTGGTAGAGGCTGTACGTAGCTGGATTCGCTTGTCTAGCATGCCTCAAGATTACCGTACACAAGCTGAAATCGAAGCTGAAAGCCTTGTAAAATACGGTAAAGAAGTAAAAGCATAATTCTGATTTGCTATACTATACGAACACGCACTCACATTAGTGGGTGCGTGTTCTATTTGTTTGAGTGTCAATTAAGATACATTTGTCATTTCATATATTCTATAGAATTTATTGACATATAGTTAGAAATGCTATAGGATGTAAGTAAAGATGTATTTCAACAATAAAATAGTTAGGTAACGGTGCCTAGTTTTCAGAATATTCTGAGACTAGGTGCTTTTTTTATGAAAGGAGTCTATTATGATAGGTATCGATACAGGTAATACAGCATGGATACTCATAGCGGCTGCTATGGTGTTTCATGACACCAGGGCTTGCCTTATTTTATGGAGGTATGGCACGGAGTAAAAACGTACTTAGCACTATCATGCAGAGCTTCTTTCTAATCGGTGTGATTTCTGTAGAATTTATGCTCATAGGCTACACATTGATCTTTGGTGACGATGTACATGGTATTATTGGTAGCCTCAATAAAATTGGTCTTATGGGCACAGAGAATAGCATCATGGAAGGTGCGAATATCCCAGAAATGGCATTTATTGCATTTCAATGCATGTTTGCTATTATCACACCAGCTATCATGAGCGGTTCTATTACGGGTCGTATGCGTTTTGCACCCTTTGTAGTATTCGCTGTGATTTGGTCCGTACTCATTTATAATCCTATGGCCCATTGGGTATGGGGCGGTGGATTCCTCGCCAATCTTGGGGCACTCGACTTTGCAGGAGGTCTTGTTATCCATGTATTGTCTGGCGTATCAGGTCTCGTACTTTGTTTGCTCTTAGGTCGTCGTCGCGGTTATGGGCGCATGCCAATGTTACCGCATCACTTGCCAATGACCGTCCTCGGCGGTGCCATGTTATGGTTCGGTTGGTTCGGCTTTAATGCCGGTTCTGCTCTAGGGGCTGGCCCCTTGGCTGCAAATGCAGTGTTGACGACGCAAATGTCTGCTGCTATCGGCATCGTTGGTTGGGTATTGGTAGAACGATATCACCGTGGTAAACCGACCGTGTTAGGTGCTGTATCTGGCGGTGTATCTGGCCTTGTTGCTATTACGCCAGCAGCTGGTTTTGTAACACCTGTAGCAGCGATTCCAATCGGTTTTATCGGCGCCATCTGTTGCTATGTGGCGGTCGCAATTTTAAAGAGCAAGTTTGGTTATGATGATTCTCTCGATGCCTTTGGTATTCATGGTGTAGGCGGTACGTGGGGCGCTATTGCAACAGGCTTATTTGCTACGGTTACTGTAAATCCTGATGGTGCAGATGGATTGTTCTATGGTGGTAACTTGCTCATTCCTCAATTGATTTCTCTCGTCGTAGCCATTGCCCTTGCTATTATTGGCACAGTTGTCATTTTCAAGGTGGTTAGCTACTTTATGGATATGCGCGTTAGCATTAGTGCCGAATCTTTGGGTATCGACATTAGTGAACATGGCGAAGGTGCATATAATCAATCTGAATTTAAGAGCAGTGGACGTTTTATTACCTCTGACCAACATTCCTTGGTGTAACGTATTCCTGGTGAAAGCTAGCTTTCACAGATGGTACAATAGATGTAATGAAAACGCAGATGAGGTGATACTATGAAGCGGATGAAGAAAGTAGATATCATTGCTCGGGCAGAGCAATTAGAAGATTTAAAAGAAGCCTTGAATCGCATTGGCATTCAAGGGATGACGGTCTCCCAAGTATTTGGCTGTGGATTGCAAAAAGGGCATACAGAAGTTTATCGTGGGCAAGAGTATGCGGTCAATCTTGTACCAATGGTGAAGGTTGAAACCGTTGTATGTGACGTGCCTGTTGATCTTGTAATGGATACGGCGCGCGATACTTTGCAAACTGGCGAGGTAGGAGACGGTAAGATTTTCGTGTACGATGTAGAAGATTCTATGCGGATTAGAACCGGTACGCGCGGTACGAAGGCCGTTACTGATGATGAAGCTTAATTAATCATATATGTAATACGCGAGCTGCTACATACCTTGGTGTGTAGCAGCTCTTTGTGTTTATACATTTGTGGGTGATTGGTTTTGTAAAATTTAATGCTATAATAATTGTATGACTAGACGATTACGCTCGTATTGGAGCAAATATATACAACTATATAAGCGAGGTATACTAGGCATTATTGCATTTATTGGAATTACGGTAGTCATTATCTCCATCTTAGCTACTATTGCGAGTAGAGGCATGGGTGTTATTTTTAATGAGGTAATAGCACGTCAGACCATGATGCGAGGGACTATTACCGTCGCTAGCCTGAGCGCCACCCCATGGGGGACCATATCCTTTGAGGATTTGCAATGGGCTGATGACGATGGACATCAGTTGATGACCGTACCTTCCGGTAAGATACGCGTTAATATGTGGGATGTGATTACTCGTAATTTTAAGGCATCTGCCATACGAGGCATAGAATTAAATGATGCGGTCATTGTAGTAGATTTAGATGACGATAATCGGGTCGATTTTGTGCCGGCTTCTCCTGATATTAATAAACCCTTATCTGAAGTAGAACAGCGACCTAAAGCACCTAAAAAAACGACCCTAGAACGTCAAGAAGAGCTAGGGAAAAAGGTGCGTAACTTTAATTGGAATGGTCAACATATCGATGCGATTGTGAAGCTTTCAGACTGCCAATTGGAAATATTCCAAAAGAATCGACATTATGTGATGAAGAATGTGAATGCTCGATTTGATATTGATACGAATCGTGCCATTCGCATGAATCTAACAACTGGTAAATTCGGAGGCACCGCCATTGGGGATGGCCTCACATTGGAAAGGCCGTATCGATCTAAAAAGATGTGCTTAAGCATCGTATGCCTACGCTGAATATGAATCTAAATATTTATGGTGTAGATCCGGCATCCTTAGGATTTGGTGATAGTATTCACGATAAGATGACCTTGCTGACAGCAGTGACGGGGGATATTAATCGGCCCTTTGCATCGGGACGTGTTACCATGCCAATCCTTAGAATCCCTGCACTAACCTTTGAAAATGTGGTAGGCGATGTAACCTATCAAGATGGCATACTGGATTTTAAAGAGGTATATGCGAATGTATTTGGCGGTAAGTTAAAGGCTAAAGGTGTATATAATCTAGATACGCGGGCCTATGAATTAACGGGGGTCGCTACGGATCTAGATAGTAGCATGGCCTTAAAAACACCGGATTTTGCTGTTCCTGTATCGGCGAACCTTAATTTTTCAAGTAAGGGACAGCCTAAAGATATGGTGGTGTGGGGCGATTTTACATCTGGTACAGGTCGTTACATACTCATACCTATACAATCTATTACGGGGCGCTTTCACAATCAAGGACGTCATTTATCGTTCTTTGATGTGAAAGTACATACATCGGTAACAACTATCTCAACGGATGCATTGCATATCGATAATGGCGAATTAACATTGGGACCATTGAATATTACATCCAATGGGGGTAGTAATTTTGCCATTTATGATGAAAGTACCTTTGGCGAGCTTGGGCATACAATGGATGGTATAAAAAATGATATGGCACAGGCAAGTCAAAATATGAAACGTGCTCAAGATAATAGTCAATCGATGAATCAAGAAGGTATAAAGCCACCAAGTGATGCAAAAGGCGTTTTAGATGATGCCAAAGAAGCAATCAAAGGATTTTCCGATAGCTTGAAATCGATTAAGATTCGATGAAATTTGAAAATTTTCATGTTCAGCTTATCTCTTAAGTATAAAATGCGAAATGTTATCAAAACATTTGATAACATAGTGGATTATATATGTGTTTTATTAGGAGGTTTCTTATGAGAAAAGCTAAAAAATTATCTATAACACTTATGGCGTCTGTTATGGCTTTAGGCGTTGTAGCATTTACAGCACAACCAGCTAACGCATCTTATGGCTATAAATATACTGATTCCATTCGTCCACCAGTTTTGACACCTACACCATCTACGGGTAGAGCACCTGTGGAACCTGTAGCCACTACAGTTACATCAGCTCCTGTTGCCAACACTACAACAACAGTAGAGCCTACTAAAACAGCTGGTTCTGTAACAATAGCTAACACTACAAATAATGCAGATAAAACAGTACAAGACATTCTTAGCTCTTTGCTTTCCTTGTTGCAAAACTTGTTTAACACCCTCTTTAAATAATAGGAGATAACAAAACGGCGGTCCTTGTTAGAACCGCCGTTGTTGCATATACCAAAGCCCTTCGGTATCATCCGAAGGGCTTTACTATTTGTATTATTATTTTGTGTTTTTGTCAGTTGTTTGCGTATGTTTAACCTTGATAAGAGGTTCGTCCTTTGTAGTGGATTTTGTGTTGGATTCCACTTTAGAACTAGTCTCTACCTTATCAGATGTATTGTCTGATGGCGGCAAGGATGTACTGATTTCGTTTTTGTGAGGCACATTTGTATTGGTTGTAGATGCTAGCTGAGCACGTTGTGGAGCAATGAAAATTTCGTCCTTCGTGATTTTTACGTCATTTAATAGCAATTTGAATACACTAGGGCTTACGAATAATTGACCATCTATCATGCGCGGTGTAGGAAGCATAGATTCAGATGTATCAAGGTTGATGATTTGCAATTTGCCTTTCCGTACGATTTGCGCTTGATCTGGTTGGATGGCTAGTGTAGCAATGCTCATGTCTACCAATGCTGTTTTTGTTGGTGCGTCCCACGCCACCTTATAGCCTAACGCTTCTGATACTTGGCGTAATGCTACGAGCGGTTGGCCATCTACATAGGCTACGTTTTGATGGCCTTTCACCGGTTCTAATACCTTGCCATCTACATTGATGTGATGTGGTGTCGTTACAGATGCAGGTTTTTCTAAATTTTGGGCTGGCGCTTGTGTTTCCATGCCGATTGCTGCATGTGCTGGTTGTGCCATGCCTACTGTGAAAGCTAGCGCACCTAGAGCGATGCTAGATAAATAAGCTGTTTTAGTTTCATAAGAGACCTCCATAAGGTGTTATATCGTTTTGAATATAGTAATAATACCAAATGTATATGAATATTTTATTATAAACTTTAATTTTATGCAATTTAAATTAAGCTAGAATAAGTTAATGGTTTATTTTGTATGAATTATAAACTCATTGATAATATATACTTTGCTAAAAAAATCAACCATGTTATCCTGATGTATATAAAAATTGTTGGTGTGTGGTTAGGGTCGTGTAATGTGTCATACTTCATTAGGTGTTACTGGTGCAACATTTGGCTGTCACGTTAAAGATGAAATTAAATTTAATTTGAAAAAGGATATAGATAAGTAATGTATCAAGATTTAATCATAATGTTTGGTATTATATTCCTTATATACAAACTTATTACGCATAAAGGTGAGCTTAGTTTAGCTAGAATTATCTATACTTTTAGTTTAGTACTTGGATTGGGAATATTTTTCTTACGTAATTTAATATCTCCATTTACTATGTTGTTTTGGTGGATATTTTGTATGGGGATTTCTTTGGTTGGAATGTACTTTATGCTTAAAAATGATGAGTTTGAAAGTGATAAAGTAGAAAGATTACAGTCTAATTTTAAAGCAGGCGTATATGTTTGGTTATTTCTAGTAGCCTTATACATATATTTATATGTTTTGACTTATTATTAGATACCTAAATGGTAGTGTAATATATTTTGTCGGAGGCACAATAGAATTATAATAATACTAAATATATTTATGCTACCTTTGAAGCTGGACCGGAGTTAGGTACTCAGACTCAACTTGGCCCTGTGAGTGTGCGAGCCAATATTAAAGCAGGTACTGAGAAATATATTAATTCAAGAATTCAATTATAGGAGATAAATCTGAAGAGGGTAAGGTCTATAATGAAGTTTCTGATTTACTGAAAAAATATGGAGGATAATATTTTATGAAAGATTTATTCATTTTTTTTAAGAATATTGATCCACAGTTTTATACCTGTATATTTGGTCTAGTTGTAACTGGAATTGGCATATATAATCCTTTGTTATTGGGCTTATACTCTCCTGACAACAATTATAATGAAAGTCCGGTTATGATATTTATTTTTTTAGGCTTATTAGTGGGATGGTGTTTGTAATAATAGTTTTGTATTTATTATATCGGCTTGTTACAGGGACATGGATTGGTACTTAATCTTGAGTATTTGCTTTTTCAATTAGACGAAAATGAAAATAAAATGTATCTTCAATAAAGGTAAAAATCATAGTACTTTGTAAGAGTATAATACATTTGTGATAAGTAAATAAAAAATAAGAAGGAACTCTGTTATAATGAAGTTGCTTAATCCAAAGATTATAACAAAAGGAGTTCCTTCTCATGCATTCTATTATAACTGAGAAATTAAGATTTCGTAGAGGAAGAACTAGCACTTATCACGCATATACATTCTAAGTTTAAACATATAGGACTATCTCAAGCATATGTTGGGGCAAAGAAGCGTGGTTATGAACGCTCATATGTCTCTATGTGCAGACAAATAAGGTTTCATATCTCCTAATCTATGGCTTAAATATAATGGTTTTCAGATCTCTATGTGAGATTGTTTTTTTGCTATGGTATTAGCTGATGTAACTATAAAAGAAGAAAATAATAATTATTTCCCATGCTAATGAGAGGGTCTTGTATCTAGATGAATTCAAGTTTTTATCAAGTGTTCACAGAAGAGATATTCTAAAGTATTTTTCAATAAGATTATTAACTCCATATTAATAGTGTGTAATCACTCTATTATAATGCAAATCCTATAGAATCTAATGAGCTGGAATCTTTATTTCTGGAATATTAAAAGGTAAAATTGCTAAAAGAAAAGGATAAAAAGAAACGGATTATCTAAAAGATAA